>OIWS01000016.1_pt1 | contig 246708 bp, 189 predicted proteins | sample 1587611 | NCBI WGS metagenome assembly OIWS01 (sample SAMEA3888919, study PRJEB22519) | human gut metagenome | biome: human gut; feature: human-associated habitat; material: faeces | place: Denmark | collected 2010 | reverse complement strand
GCTGCATCATAGCTTCCATTAGTTACAACTTCAATAGTTTCAAAGATAAATACAAAGGAAGCGGTTCTGCTGAGGATGAGATAAATCGCTTTTAGTGCTATCAACAGACTTCTTCGAGGTGATTTGTTTAACAGCATATAAAGTTCTGCGTGATGAAGTTTCACTATAAAGCTAATTCAAAAGAAAACTTCATCGCACAGAATTTTGTTTTTGTGTGAAGAAACTGCAAAAGTAAATACGAACTTTTGTCCATTTAGAAAAAGTTGTATTTTCAGCCAAGAAAAGAGTTGTTTGACAGCAAACGTATGCAGATTGCAGAAATAAGGACTGTTGCCAAATCATTACCTTTATTGATGTGAAAAGCTCATGAATGCTCAATTTAAGTTATTCGGCAGATTTTAGCGTAATTTTGATTGAAAAAAATCGGATAAAAATGATGTTTTTCAGAAAAAAGACGTAACTTTGCACTCGGTTTAAGGAAAGATGCCGGAGTGGTCGATCGGGACGGTCTCGAAAACCGTTGTACGGGTAACCGTACCGAGGGTTCGAATCCCTCTCTTTCCGCTAATAAGGGTGTAAATCAGTAAGTTATGCGATTTACACCCTTTATTATACCCAAAAAGTTTCTCGGTATTTCTACAGCCCTCCCCCCCCCCCTTTTTTTACATTCCACCCGAGTTTTGCTACTGGCCCTAAAAAAGCGACAGCGGCTTCCACCCGGAGCCGCTGTCGTGGTTATAGAAATGAAATAAAGATTCTTTTATTTGTTGATTTTCTGCCAGCTGTCTTTGAGCGTTATTGTGCGGTTGAACACAAGATGCTCCTTCGTAGAGTCCTTTTTGTCGGGCGTGAAGTAGCCGATGCGCTGGAACTGGAAGTGTGCCCCCGGCTCTGCGTTTTCTGCGAGGAACGGCTCTATCTTAGCGTGTTCCACAACTTTGATTGAGTCGGGATTGAGGAGCTCGTGGAAGTCGCGGTCTTTAACCTCAGAGGCATTCTCCACGGCAAATAGACGGTCGTAAAGACGCACCTCGGCGTCGATGCAATGGCGTGCCGATACCCAGTGGAGCGTGCCTTTCACCTTGCGCATGCTTCCCGGCATACCGCTCTTCGACTCTGGGTCGTATTCGCAGTAGATTTCTTCGATACGTCCGTCGGCATCTTTCTTGCAGCCTGTGCATTTCACGATGTATGCACCTTTCAGACGCACTTCCTTGTCGGGAGTCATACGGAAGAATTTCTTGGGAGGATTCTCCATAAAGTCGTCGCGTTCGATGTAGATTTCGCGCGAGAACGGCATTGTGTGGGTGCCGCTTGTAGGGTCTTCCGGGTTGTTTTCCATCTCCATCTGTTCCACTTGGTCGTCAGGGTAGTTGGTGATTACAACCTTTACGGGATCGATCACGGCGCATACGCGTGTCGCACGTTTGTTGAGGTCTTCGCGGATGCTGAACTCAAGCAGCGAGATGTCGTTGACAGCCTCGAATTTGGTGTATCCGATGCGGTTGATAAACGCTTTTATTGACTCAGGGGTGAATCCGCGGCGGCGCAGACCGGAAATTGTAGGCATGCGTGGGTCGTCCCATCCGTCAACGAGACCCTCTTTCACCAGTTGCAGCAGTTTGCGCTTTGACAATACGGTGTAGGTGAGGTTCAGACGGTTGAACTCAATCTGACGCGGGCAGTAGGTCTCGTCGGCAAGCTCCTTTACGAAATATTCGTAGAGCGGGCGGTGAGGCACAAACTCAAGCGTGCAGATGGAATGGGTCACACCCTCGAAATAGTCAGACTGTCCGTGGGCGAAGTCGTACATAGGGTACACTTTCCACTTTTCGCCGGTGCGGTGGTGTGGATGCTTGATGATGCGGTACATAATCGGGTCGCGGAAATGCATGTTTGACGACGCCATGTCGATTTTTGCGCGGAGCACCATCGCACCCTCCTCAAACTCGCCGGCGTTCATACGCTGGAAGAGGTCGAGATTTTCCTCGATAGGACGGTCGCGGAACGGGCTTGCCGTGCCTGGCTGTGTCGGAGTGCCTTTCTGCTCTGCAATCTGCTCTGCAGTTTGCTCGTCAACGTAGGCCTTGCCTTCTTTTATCATGCGGATTGCGAGGTCGTAGAGCTGTGGAAAATAGTCAGAAGCGTAGTATTCGCGGTTGCCCCAATCGTAGCCGAGCCATTTGATGTCCTCGCGTATGGAGTCTACATACTCCACGTCTTCCTTCACCGGGTTGGTGTCGTCGAAGCGAAGGTTGCAGGTGCCGCCGAATTTCTCTGCGACGCCGAAGTCCATACAGATAGCCTTGGCATGTCCGATGTGGAGATAACCGTTAGGTTCCGGTGGAAAACGCGTGTTCAGGCGTCCGCCGTTCTTACCGTTTTTCAAATCGTCGGCAACCATCTGCTCGACGAAGTTCAGTCCTGACTCTTTTTCTGGTGTCAGTTCTTTGTTCTCGATTTCTGACATAGGTGTATCTAACTTTTAATTTGTTTCTAATGATTAAAATACAAAGTTAATGCAAAAATGTGGAAAACAGGAAATAGTGTGAAAAAAATCCAAGTTGCGCAATAAAAAAACCGTCTTGGCTCACATGGGAGGCAAGACGGTTCTTTAAAAAATCAACCTAATATGTGATGTTTATTTCTTATACCAAGTGCAGTCGATAAACTCGAACGTGCCAGGGGCAGTCACTTTGTAGCGCACGGTGTGGTTGGTTGTGGCATTGTTGTAGACTGCGAAATTGATGGTGTAGACCACTTCGAGTCCGGCAACCGGCGCTGCGTCGGCGTGGAGCGTGGCGAGTGCGCCAGGAAGCACTTCCTTGCAGAAGCGGTCCATCATGAGCGTTTCGATTTGCTCGTCGGTCATTCCCTCGTAGCCGGCAGGATACTGCTCTTTCGCCTTTGCAGGGCGGAGGTCGACATTGCCTTGGTAAGCCGATGTCCCGCAGTAGTACTCGTTGTTGCCATATTTGGAGATGTAGAAGTTGCCGTCCTTCAAGCCTGTCGATCCGAGAGGCTTGTCGATGTGCTCATATACCCAGTCGACGCAAGCCTGATAGTACTTGGTGGAGATTTCCACACCCTTGCCGCCCGGCAGCGTGATTTCCACGTTCGGGTCATACATCCACTTGCCGTTGGTGCGCACAAATTGAGCAGACTCCTCGGTCACGCCGTTGGTCTTCTGCCACAATGAGCCGTTGAATGTATATTGGTCGCATACGAGTGACGTCTTGCTGCTTGCGTAGTATTTGTAAGCCACAAGTTTGGTGTCGCCGGCCTTGGCATATGGGAAGTTGACCTTGAGATATGTAGGCAGATACTCGTCTGGTTTCTCCAGGTTGAAGTATTTCATGCCCATAGCCGTATAGTCGGCAGCCTGGAGCAGGTTGATCGACGTGTTGGCTTTCCAGTTGTTGCCGTCGAACGCATATACAGCCGATACGCTCTTTGATGTAACGGCAGTTGCGGCGCGCAATGCACGGCGCGATTTTGTTGCCTTTGCTTCAACAGCCGCTGTAGGCACGAAGTTGACATATTTGCCGCCGGAAATCGATGTGAAGTAACCGGTTACGGTGTATGTCTTATCGTTCTCGAAGAGGGCCTTCTGCTCGTCGGTGGCCTGATAGAGGCTTCCGATGGCGGTCTCTGCGCCGTCGATGGTGAAGTTGTAGAAGTTGCCAGAGATTGTAACCTTGCCGGTAAACTGGGCGAATACAGCCAGCTGGTTGTCGGTGATGCCGAGCAAAGCGTCGCAAGCCTTGCCGTCGAGCACTTTGGCGGAAGGATAGCTGTAGGCTTGGTTGCCTGTTACGGTAACTGTGGCTGTTGTGCCGGTAATCTGGAAGCCCTTGTTGTAGGCTGAAACCTCGCCGGTCACGTCAACCTGGTCGCCAACCTTGTAGGCTGTTGCGTCGAAACCGCTTGCGTAGTAAACGAGGATAGAGCCCGAATTGTCGGTGAGGATGAATCCGCGGGCGCAGATTGCAGTCACCAAACCTTTCACTGAGACGTTGCTGCCTACGGCTACCGATCCGAGCGCGCTTGTCATCTCATAGCCAGGGGCAGGATCGTTGCCCGAGCCTCCGAATGAAGGCTCTGTTTCGGTCTGCTTGTAGTTTACGATAACCATATCGCCTTTCTTGGCGTCGCTGTATTCAACAGAGAGGATCGAAGGAATGTGTTTCTGTGCCGATACGATAGGCGAGAAAGCCTCGATGTAGTCCTCTTCGCTGCCCCAGGCATCCTGATAGTCGGTCTCGGTGACAGTGTATTCCGAAGCGGCGCCGAAATTGGTCACTTCTTCAGGCACGTTGCCAGCCACGCGGTATGTGATGTTGATCGACGATCCGTCGCTCAGCGTGAAATATGCGAAATCAGAATCGCTGAGGAAATTAGGAATGTAGTCGCGGGCAGTGATTTTGTCGGTGAAATAGTGCTGTGTTCCGACAGCCTTCAGCTCCTTGCTCAAAGTGTCGCCAGCCTGCTTGATGTTGGCGGAGTTTGCTGCAAGGTTGGTGTAGTCGGCATCGGTAAACGTGTAGGCAATCATCTGCTTGTTGGTGATGCCTTTGTCGCCGTCGAAGCCGTCCAGTTTATCGTTCCAGTCGTTGGGGTCGCAACTTGACAACGCCACGAGGCATGAAGCGATAAGAGCGGAATATAATAGTTTCGTTTTCATTGTCTTGAATAGTTAGATGTTTAGAAGTTTACTTTCAGACGAACAGAATATGTGCGGCCGAAAGAGTAGAACACACGGTAGACATTGTCCCATTCGCCGGCAGTTGTGATGTTGTTGTAGGCATCCATCACGTAGTAGTGGTTGAACAGGTTGTTGATGTTGCCGTTGAGTGTGGCGCGCACACCGGCAATCTTGAAACTGTAGCTTGCGCTGAAGTCGAACTGGTTGCCCCAAGGAATTCTCCATGGATCGGCAACGTTGATTGTCGAGTTTGCAGAGTAGTTTGACGACGACACTTGATAGTCGCTGTAGTTGCGTCCGCTTGCCACCCAGTCCAGACCGAAACGGAAGCCGTCGAGCGGACGGATGTTGATGCCGATAGAACCGGTTGTCTGAGCTGAGCCGCCCACTTTCACGCCTTTCTGATTGAGCACTGCCCATGCGTGGTCGTCAGCAAGTATGCCCGAGGCAACGGTGCCGCGGAGGTCTTTCAAAGGCTCGCCGTTCTGGTTGTAGAAGTAGCCCTTTGCGTTGCTGTCCCAAACCCAGTCGCCCAAAGAGAGCATACCTTCGAGTTCGAACCATTTTACTGGACGGTATGTGAAGTTCATCTCCACACCCATGTGGCGTGCGTCTACGCCCTGCATATTGAGAGAGTAGCGGTCGCCTGCGTGTTCGCCCGAAGTGATTTCTCCGCCGCGGGTCGATGTCTTGTCTTTCCAGTTTGTGTAGTAGGCGTTGGCTACAAAAGAAAATACAGGATTGTGGAATCCATAGCCGATTTCATAAGAGATTACCTTCTCGTTTACGGCGTCAGGGTTGATTGCGTTGCTCTTGGCCGATGTCAGGAACGCGCCGCCTGAGTAGAATGGAGCGCGGCTGATGTAGCCGAGGTTGAAGAACACGTTGTTGTAACGGTTGATGTTGTAGTTCGCACCGCCCTTGATTGTTCCGCCGAGGAAGTTGAGCTTTTCCGACTTCTCGTGTGCCTTGTCGTAGTTGAAGTGGTCCACACGCCAGTAGCCTGTGTTGCTAATCGAGCCGGCAAGCACGAAGTTGAATTTCTTGTTGAGGATAGAGTACTCCAATTGTCCGAACACGCCTTCCTGATGAGTGTGTCCTATCCAGTCGCGGTAGACGATGTCGCCTACACCGAGTTTCTCGTATTTCCAGTTAGGATCGGCTGCCGCTGCGTTGTTGGCTGCCGACACGCCGCTTCTGCTGGAGTCGTCCATATAGTACTCACCGTCGTAGAGGTCGACAATCTCGTTGTTGTGGCGGCCTACGTAGTAGCGCATGTCGAGACCGGCTGTAAGGGTGAGTTTCTTAGGGAGAAGCTCGTTTTTGTAAGTCGAAACGAGTCCGTACCATTCATGGGCGTTGTTGCTCTTTGCCATAACGAGGTTTGAACCTGTTGTGCTGTTGGCATTCATCTCCTGAATCTTGTCGTAGGCGAAAGTGCCGTCAGGATTGCGGAACAATGTGTTGAGCACACCGTTCGACGCGCCGTACCAAGACGAGTAGCTGAGGCTTGTGCCGTCTGCCAGCGTGCCGCGTCCTTGACCTGAGTAGCCGCCGCCACGTGCGATTGACAGGTAGGCTGCCGACGACAGTGATGACTTGTGGTCAATCTGCCAAGTGTGGTTGAGCGAAATCTGAGGTTTGTGGTATTGGTTTGTTGTAGAAGAGCGGCGCTGTCCGTTCTTGTCGAATCCGAATGTCGGATTGTAGCGGTACATCGACTTCTCGCCCATATAGTTCTGTACTTGCTGCCAGCCTTCGATTGTCAAACCGTCCTGTGAGCTGCGTTTGTTGTGAGTCTGAGGAGCGCCAAATGCGGTCAGCGACAATTGGTGGGCGTCGTTGATGCGTTTGGAGATGTTGATAAACCAGTTGTAGCTGTTGAAGTCTGTGCCCTGGATATATCCGTCGCCTGCACGGTGGGAGAACAAAGCGGTCACTGCCCATCCGTTTTTCATCAAGCCTGTCGAGAACGATACGCCTTCCTGGTGCAGTCCGTCGTTGCCCATGCCGTACCATACGGAGCCGCCTTTCTTGGCATCGAGCGATTTGGTGATGATGTTGATTGTACCGCCGACTGAAGGAGTCGATACAATCGATGCGCCAAGACCGCGCTGTGTCTGCATTGATGATGTCACGTCGCTAAGGCCTGCCCAGTTGCTCCAATAAACACCGCCCCATTCCATGTCGTTGACGGGGACACCGTTGATCATGACTGCGACGTTGGCGGCTTGGAAACCGCGCATGTTGATTTTTGAGTCGCCATATCCGCCACCGTCTTTTGTGGCCCATACGCCTGGAGTGGTTTTCAGAACTTCCGGAAACTCTTGGTTGCCCAGTTTCATGTCGATGACGCGGGCACTTACTTCCGAAATGGCAACTGGCGTCTCGCGTGTCTTGGCAATCGACTGCGTAACGACTACGTCGCGGAGCATCTGTGATGCTGCCTCGAGGCGAACCTCGCCCAAATTGCCTTGCGACTTTTTAAGCACTGTCTTGTAGCCGACATAGCGGATCTCAACGTCTTTGGAGCCTTGCGGCACTTCAATCTGGAAAAATCCGTCGATGTTGGTTACAGTTCCGATTTTTGTCCCGGGGATAGTGATGGTGGCACCGATTACAGGTTCGCCCTGCTCGTCAACCACGCGGCCACGGCAATTGCTATGTTCGGCAGCAAGAAGTTGCGCCGTCGATAGGAAGATTGCGGTAGCTAAGAGGAGTAGTCTCTTCATGCTGTAGGGATTTAGTTAATTTTAAAGAATAGAATATGTTAATTTTTCAATTTTTTAATTAATTGAACTGCCAATTCAAAACTTCGTGAAAACCACTATGCAAAATTAGACTTTTTGTGTAACGAATGCAAATTTAAGCCAATAAAAACTACGCGTTGTCACCAAGATGTTAAAATTCAAGGTGTGCAATGCCATGCAGGAGGATGCCGTCGTCTGAGACTCCTTCCGCCTGAACCGTAAATGCAGAGCCGCGCGGCAGCGAGGATTTAGGAATGGTTATTGTTGCATTGCCGTTGCATAGCCTGACATTCCCGTTCCAATAAAGGGTCATGCTCTTCGCATTCTCGGAAGAGTGAACATGCTCAGGCTTCTGATAGCCTAATGGCTTGAACCGTGACACTCGGTTCAATGTCATGCCGTCAAGAGATGAGGCTCCGTTTTTCAGCGTGATTGAGATTACTCCCGGGCCGCCTTTGGCTCCCCAGATGGCTGCGCTGCCGGTTTTGAACACGTCGATGCGTTCCACGTCCTGCATTTGTATGATGTCAAGGTCGTAGTCGCCATCAAGAATCACACCGTCGATTGCGATGGCGGCATGCGACTTGCCGTAGACTGAGATCTTGCTGCGCACATAAGCTGTGTCGCCTTTCATGTATATTCCTGGAATGCGTCTCAGCACTTCGTGGATGCATGTGGCGTCGATATATGCAAGTTGGTCTGCGGTCATGGAGAAGTCTGCCATGCCGGAGAACGTTCCGTTGTGCTTGTCACGTCGCGCGGCGGCTACGTCAACATTGTGGAGACGTATTGTCCTGCCGGATGCGATATCGTTGAAAACTGCCGCATCGCCGCATCGCCGCCCTGACTGCACGGCGATTGATGCGCTGTCTACGGGAGGATATGTCGTCTCGTCTATTCTGACGGCGGTCTTTTCGTATTGGTTGCCGACGGATGCGTTTACGGCAAAGGTCGTTCCGTCGGGGTAGTCAAGCCCAGAGATTGCGAAGTTGCCGTATTTGTCGGCTGTTGCGACAGCATACATGTCGGCATTCGGCGAGATGATGCTGACTTTTGCAAACGAAGCGTCTCTTGGATACGGTGCTGTAACGATAGCCTTGCCTGAAATCGTTTGCGAGACCTCGTGCTTTACTGGAGGCTGAGTGAACTGTCCTGCAAGAATGCTGTCAACGCAGTATCTGTCGCAAACGGAACGGTGCAGCAGCGAGTCGACCGCTGCCGCATTGTATCCGTTTGCGAAAAATCGGTCTGCGTCTGCAACTCCTCCGCGCACGTCTTGCGAGAGCAGTATCTGTGGGATGATAGACGGTGTCTTATTGTCGTGGCCTTTTGTTATGGCTACCGACATATGCGCTGAAATCTGTGATGGAAGGCATATATTGAGGCGTATGCTGTCGGAAAACTCGGCATGAGCCGTGATTGTTGCTTTCACAGATTCTTTTCCGTAGGGAGAGAACACTGATTTTATGCCAAAAACTGCTCCGGCGCTGTCAATTGCAATAAATTGCGAAATGCCTTCGGGCAGCTCCTTTTTGGGGAAAACTATGGGCTCTCCTGGTTTGATCTGTCCGTCATAGCATACGCAACCTCTCGAAATTACGGCAAGTTTGACGGCTTTCGCGGCCGAGTTGTCAAGCATGATTTTAAAAGCTTGGCCGGTGTCGGTGCAGTGCAGTGGATTGGATTTTTCCCAAGCGTCGGCTGTTTGGATGTCAGTGACAGGAGCGGGGCTGCTTCCGATGCTGATAGGCGTAAGGCATTCGTAGCCGTGCAGTCCTGCAGAATAAAGGGTGTAGCATCGCAGGAAACACTGCTCTTCAGCCAAATCCTTTGGCGTGTCGAGATATCCGGCGTATGCGCCGTTGTGTCTGGCTATTTTGATCCTCTTTATTGTGAAGCCTTGCGTGTCAAGGAGCTCGGCGTATGCATACATGTCGGCATCCGTGGGAATCAGGCTGGTTGCGTCGACAGCATATATGCACAGCCAGATTCGTTCGCCTGGCATATAGCTTGTGCGGTCGGTGTGGATGAATAGCTTCTCCTGTGGATACAGTTGTCTCTGTTTGTTGAAAAGCATAGACACATTTGGGCATATTTGCTGTGGTCTTGACGTCATTGCCGCCGTCAGCATGATGACGATGAATAAAAAAAATCTTTTCATATTCTTGTGTTTTATTTCTTGTGTCTCAGTCGGCAATCTTGATGCTTATGGCTTTCAGTTGCTGCCAGCCGGCTTTGTCTGTGACACGGACCATAAAATGATAGTCTCCGTTGTCGATGTCGTAAGGAATTGGAATGTCGACTTTCGCCTCATACGACATCGCCCCTGTAGGGATGGCAAAGTCTTGGTTGTAGATCCACGGATTAACAGGCGTTTTTATGGGGTCGAGCGGACAGTCGCCGGCGGATGTGGAATGCGAGTGGTGGTCGAAATTGTTGTGGATTTCGAGGTTGAAGTTGCCGAGCTCCATATTGTCGGTGAATGTGTAGCGGAAAGGAATTGTCTCTCCTTTGTGATACACCTCGCAGTTTATCGGGGAAGGAATGTCGCCATCAACGATTTGTGGCTTTTCAAGATCTTTTGCCGGATCGTCGTTGTTGCTGCATGAGCAGATTGCGATAGACGTCAATGTCGCGTATGCAAAATATAATATCCGTTTCATAATACGATTGCTTTTCTTGTAAAGGCTTGTCTGCCGACCAATTGCCGACAGCCAAGCCGTGGTGGTGTTATTTAGTTATCTGAATGCCTTCAACTTCCTCTGTGGTGGAATTGCCATCGGCATCGGTTACAGTAAAGTGGAGATGGTACTCGCCTGTTGGTGCGTCGGCAGGAACGGCTAGATGTTCATGGAAATGGGCAGATGTCTCGCCGAGATATTTGCCTGTGTATTTGAATTCCTTCTCGTAGTCGGCGGCGGTATTGTGCAGTTCCACTTCTATTTCAGCGATTTTGTTTGGCGCGCTGATTTCCGCCTCAAGATGCATCTCTCCGCCGGCAACCGCAGTCTTGCTGTTGCCTTCGCCAGTTTCCGTTATTGTTATTTCTGGGGAGCCTTCCACCGGCGTCGTTATTTTTAAAGAAGATTTGAACACAGAGCTTTGTCCAGCCTTGTCGGTGACGGTGAACGTCAGCACATATTCACCGGCAGCAGTCTCGGAGGAAATGTCAATGTGCTCGTGGAAAGTAGTGTTGCGCACACCGATGTATTTACCATCGGTCCATGACTTCGCGACCACAGTGGTTAAGCCGTCGGCTGATGTTACAGCAACGTCGATGCTGGCGATGAGCCCTTCGGCTTCAAGATTGCCTTCAAGATGCATGTCTTTGCCCGCCGTGGCGGTTTTGCTGTTTTCCTCGCCAACTTCGGCGAGAGTGGCTACGGGTTTGGAAACATTCGGCTCATCGTTGTTGTCGCACGATGTCGTAAATAGAGAAAAAACACTCAGTGTCAAAGCCACTGTAAGAAATAAACACTTTTTCATAGTTCCTAAGTTTTATATGTTAATAAATCACTTTTATTCCAGCAAAATAACTTCTTGGCAGAGACGGACCATAGACGTAGTCGGAGTCGCGGTTCCATCCTTTGTCGAAGTCTTTTTGGTAGGCGTTTGTTATGTTCTGTATGCCACCGTTTATCTGTAGAGTCAAGTCGTTGTATACAGGAATGTCGTATGAAAGCTTTACGTTCAGTGTGAAGAAATCTGGGGTGTCGACTGCTGTCGGAGTATCGACGCCCGATCCGGCGTTGTGTCCGACGAGCATGCTGCCCGTGTAGTTTCCTGTGACAGCCGCTGTGAAACGTTGCAGTGGGGTTGAGGTAAGCGTGAAATATCCGTAAGTGTTCGGAGTGCGCATCATTTTACGGTATTTCTGTTCCGGAACCTCATCGTTCCATGCAATGGCTTTGTCATATTTGCTTTGTTGGAGTGTTACGCCGGCCTGGAGCGAAATCCATCTTGACAGTGCAACCTTGCCCTCGATGTTTAGACCAAGCACCTTTGCGCCGTATGCGTTATAGCGTTCCTGCACAGTGTTGCCTTGGCTGTCGGGTTGGTCAAGTTGCCTGAGCGCAAACACGTTGTTCAAATCCGTGTAGAAACCTTCGACAAGCAGATTGACTTGTGCATTCTCAAACTTGTGATAAATGTCTGCAGACAAACTGAAACTGTTGGATCGTTCTTCTTTCAAATTGTCAGCAAGAACAGTGACCAGACGTTCACCACCGACAATGCCGATGTGCAAATCTTCGTCAAAGGCCTGTGGCGCACGGAATCCTCCGGCATAGCTTGCGCGCAGGTTGACATCCTCAGTCGGATTGAAGCGTATGTTGGCACGCGGACTGAAAATTATGCGGTCCACAAAATTGTGTTTGTCAAATCGGCCTCCGATGAGAAAACTCCAGCGTTTGTTTTTCCATTCATTCTGGAAAAACAAGCTTCCGATTCGGGCATTTTGCCGGAAGTCACGGTTGTAGCCGAGGATGATGTCTTTCAGTCCGTCATGATTGTATTCCGCACCAAGAGTCAGGTCTGATGGCATAAATATAAGTTTGTCGAAAGAATGCATATATTGTGCGCCGAGAATATAGGTGAGGCCATGTGTGGTGCCGTAGGCCTTCTGTGCGGCCTCAATATCATCAGGCGTGCCTTCGCCTATTCCTCCATAATAGCTTTTGCGGGCAGTTGACTGGAACGAGAAATATGCGTTTACGCGGTTTTCCCTGTTTGGCGAGAAATAATCATAACTTAATCCTCCGCCTTGAATGTTGTGCTCTGTTTGTTCGGCGATGTTGGCCTTATGGGCTATGTGGTCAAGCATGTTTCCGCCACGTCTGAACTCATGGATGCCATGATACTGCAACGTCAATTTGGAGTAGGGATTCAGCTTTAGAAAGGAGTTGAGTCCTAATGTCTGGTTGTGCAAGACGGGCAACTCGCTATATCCGTCGCCGTCATAATCAAACGGTTGACGGTAACGGTTCTGTCCATATATGTAGAATCCGGCTCTGTTGTTGTCTGTGACCAATGACAGATTGGCTGATGTGGTGTTGTCAAACGAGTTTTTTCCGCCGATGCTCATAAACGAGTGCCCCACTTCTGCAGAGTTCCGGGATGGCTCTTTGGTGATAATGTTGATGGTGCCTCCTATGGCTGATGCTCCGAATAAAGCAGAACCGCCGCCGCGCACCACCTCTACGCGCTCAATCATATTCGTCGGGATTTGTTCCAGACCATAAATGCCGTTCAAGGCGGAGAATACAGGGCGGGAGTCAATCAATATCTGAGAGTAGTGACCGTCAAGTCCGTTGATGCGTACTTGTGTGAAGCCGCAATTCTGACAGTCGTCCTCTGTCCTGACTCCAGGTTGGAAATTCAAACCTTGCGCAAGACATACTGACTGTGTCGCATCAAACAATTTGGGGCTTAATACGTTGACTAAATTCGGCGCAAGTTTGCGCTTGGTTTCGTTTCTGTTGGCTGATACTACAACATCGTCCAGTGCGATGTCATCTTGTTCGATGGCAAAATTCAGCTCTTTGGTGGAGTTGGCATCGATAGTTATGCTTTTTTGTGTGGTGCGGAAGCCTACGGATTTGACTTCTAAAGAAATAGTGCCTGTGGGAAGGTTCTTTAGAAAATAGTGCCCGGAGGTGTCGGTTGTAGTGCCTATGTTGGTTCCTTTCACGAATATTGTTATGTAAGGCAGGTGCTTCCCGCTTTGCTTGTCGATGACATGCCCATAGATATTGGCGTCAGAGCCATCTTGCTGCGGACTGCTGGCATCTGCCAGAAAGGGAATTAGCATAGCCAACAATGTGGCGACTGTGATTTTGATTTTAGTAGTCATAGTGTTTATGTTAATTGATAATTAATGATTCAGACTTGCAAGTATGAATAGTTGATGGTTATACGTGTATTATATCTCCCACGTTGCCATAAAGGAGAAGTTGCGGCCTGGCTCCGGCACATCGATAAGACGATAGTGACTCGTGTGGTCGTAATATCTATTGTTTAGCAGGTTGTCGCATCTGAGCGACAGCCGTAGTCGTGCACCGCCTATTTTCAGTGATTTCCCGACGGAAATGTTTATGAGTTGATGTCCTGGTGTCGGTTCCTCAGGAGGAACGATTTCGTTCTGTCGTCCGACAGCTACATATTCCACAGCTGCAAATCCGCCCTTGGCATCGTCTGCAGCAGGCAGGTCGTAGCGGAGTTGGACACGGACCGACCATGGAGTGGAGAATGGCAGGGAATAGCCCTTCTTATCGCCTGACAGCTGACGGGCATAGAGATATTCGCCGCCAGCGCTGATTTTGAAATGCTGGAGGATGAGGAATGAAAGTTCGGCCTCAAACCCACAGCGCGCCACGCGGCTTTGCTCATAGTTGTAGAGCTGCAGCCCTTCTTTATATTCGGATGTGGGACACAGGTAGATGTAGTTTGGAAAATAGTTGAAGAATGGTGTTACGGAAGCCTTGATGCCGTCATGGCTGTAGACGGCAGCTGCGTCGAGTTGGTATGACTCTTCCGGATTCAGATTGGCATTGCCTTTCTCATAGCGGAAAATGCTGTAGTTTACACCGTCTATGCCAAGCTCTTTAGCTATAGGCATTCTGAAGCTTTTCCCGATGTTGACTTTCAGAACAAGATTGCCTATATGGTTGTCGATGCCTGCTGACCATGTCACGCTGTTGAATGCTCTGTGCAGGTTGGCGGAACGTTCGGCATATATTGAGTCGCCGCTGGCTGTCGGTGTCTTGAACCAGTCGTGGTAGCTGTGAGTGTTTATGCTTCCGTAATCGAAGCGTATGCCGGTGCTGAGGATGATGTTGTCGTTGACGGCAAAATGGTCAGACAGAAATATGCCGAATTGCAACAGCTCAAAATCTGGCAGTACAAAGCTCCAGCCTCCACTGCGGTTGTGCTGATATTCTGCGTTGACTCCTCCTTTGAGAGAGTTTGTGCCGATTGTCTGCTTGACGTTGACCGCGGCTGAGACTGTGTTCTTGTCGAAACTGTGTTCAAGTGTGCCGTCGGGCTTGGGCATGTATCCGTGTGACACTGGCTCGGAGAGCTCGCGCTGGTGGTTGTTTTGCCAGCTGATGTTGCTTTCCGCCAAGCCTCCTTTCCAATGCCATTCGGTGTGGTTCGAGACAAACAGATGATTGACACTGTGCTGCGGCAGGTCGACGTCGCGGGCCGACCGGTCGTAGTCAATCTCAGACAAGCGTACCTCGAGGCCATGCGCGTTGGCGAAAAAACCACTTTTGGTGTTGACGTCGGAGATTCGAAGCCAGCTGCTCCATTTGTTTCCCGTGTGCCCAATTGTAAGACTGCCGTCGGTCTCGCGTCCTGACGTATTGCGCAGACGGCGATTGTGCAGTTTTATGTAGTATGAATAATACTGAATGCTGTCTACAGGAACACGCTGGTCGGCATAGTCGATGAAGGTGGCGTTGGCTTTATACCAGAAATTGTTCTTGCGTCCTGTCAATCTTACAGAGGTGCCGATGGCGTCATTGACGCTGCGGGCAAACAGGTTCGCGCTCCACTTGAATCTGTCTTGCGGCACGGCGGTGCTTGTCAGATTGATGACTCCTCCTATGGCGTCGGAGCCGTAAGACAGCGAGGCAGGGCCTTTTATCACTTCCGCGTGGTCGATGTCATACTGGTCTATTTCCAGCCCATGGTCGTCGCCCCATTGCTGCCCCTCGTGTTTGATGCCGTTTTCTGCCACAACCACGCGGTTGAACCCGAGCCCGCGGATTGTTGGTTTGGACTCATTTGATCCTACTGACATGGCTTTGACGCCGGGTATCTTCTCGAGGCTTTGCATGAGCGAGCCGCTGAAATTAGTTTCTATAAATTGTTTGCCGACATATGTGGTGCTTAGTGCCGACCTCATTTGCATATCTTTACTATAGCCGTTTCCCTCCACGACGACATCCTTGAGCACAATTCCTGCTTTTGTCGGCTGCCGCAGACTGTCGGTGTCGGATTCCAATCCGTTTCCGAGACTGTGGCCTGACGCGCTGCCGGCTGTTGAAGCAAGGATGCAGTAGGGTAGGATAAAAATGGGAAGCGACTCAGTTAAAAACTTCCTGTTCATCCTAAAAATTAACGTATTAGTGGATTGTGCGATTTTTCATGTCCGAAATTATTTATTCGGATATGAAATGAAGAAAAACTTGAAATTAAGCTTGATATGCAAAAGGAGGCGCACGGAGAAATGCGCGCTTAGTCGTTGCTTCCAGGATTCCTGCGCAAGGGAGCGCAAGAATGAACGACAAGAGGATGGTTGTGAAATCAATATGAGGCTCTGCCTCTTCGACAAAAGGCGATAGGATGAATTGGCAAATCGGACAGTCGTTGTCGGCTGTGCCATTGTGCGAGTGGCATGTGCCCGACGTTTCGACAGTGGAAATGGCATCGGAGTCGTGAACGTGTGTGGCTTTCACGATTCCCATAGGCAGGAGCGACAACAGAAGCACCAGCGCTATTATAATCCTATTTCGTCTTAATGTTTTCATTTATGCCGCAAAGATAATGATTGTTTCTAAAATATGCAACATTGTTGCATATTTTAATTGTGTTAAATTTTGCTATTTGTGAAATTGTTGGTATTTTTGCATTTAAATTCAATTAAAAGAGTGTTGGAATGAATGCGACAGACATATTGAAAAGAAAGGGATTGAAGAAAAGTGCACAGCGAATCCGTGTGATCAACATTCTGAAAGACAAAGGAATGCCTATGGCTGAAGATGAGATAAAAGTGGCGATGGGCGAGATTTATGACCGTGTGACGTTTTATCGCACGATGCAGGCTCTTGAGAAAGCGGGAGTTGTTCACCGCATTTTAATAGACAACAATAAGTCGGAGTATGCCTTCAACGTTGAAGACGGACATCATTCGCATGTGCATTTTTTATGCACAAAGTGCGGTGCGGTTTCGTGTCTTAGAGATGTCATGGTTGCCGACTATCGTTTGCCGGAAGGCTATGTACCTGCCGAGAGCGAAGTGCTGATAAAGGGGGTGTGTCCGTCGTGCAGCGCGGAGAAGAAGTAGTAAAGGTTGCTTTTTGTGCTTATTTTGAAATGAATCTAATAAAAATGCTTGTTTCGCAGATAAATCAAAGAAAAATTCCTAATTTTGAAACTCAAAATAAAACAAGGTGAAAATAGCGATTGTGAAATATAACGCCGGAAACGTGTTCTCTGTGGAGTGCGCGCTACGCCGTCTTGGCGTGGAGCCAGTGTTGACTGCCGACCCTGATGTGCTGCGCGCCGCCGACAAGGTGGTTTTCCCTGGTGTGGGAGAAGCGTCGTCGGCAATGACTTGTCTGCGTGGCGGCGGCCTTGACGGCGTGATACGCTCGTTGCGGCAGCCGGTGCTTGGTGTGTGTATCGGGCAGCAGCTGATGTGCCGCCATTCGGAGGAGGGCGACTGCGATTGCCTCGGCATCTTTGATGTTGACGTCAAGCGTTTTCAGCCTGCGCAGGGCTTCAAAATTCCGGAGATGGGTTGGAACACTGTCGCGACTGTGCGCCAAAGCCGGTTGCTTGAAGGCATTGCCGACGGCAGCTATGTCTATTATGTGCATAGTTACTACGCTCCGGTTTGCGCCGACACGATAGCCGTCACTGAGTTTGCTGTGCCGTTCAGCGCGGCGATGCAGCGCGACAACTTCTATGCCACACAGTTTCATCCTGAGAAGAGTGGTGATGTCGGGTCGCGCATATTGCAAAACTTTTTGGAATTATGATGGAGATTATACCGGCAATAGATATTATCGAGGGCAAGTGCGTAAGGCTTACGCGCGGCGACTACGACACGAAGCGAGTCTATAACGAAGATCCACTTGAGGTGGCGCAGGCGATGGAGAGCGCCGGATGCCGACGGTTGCATCTGGTGGACCTTGACGGCGCGAAGGCTGCCCACATTGTGAACTATCGCACACTGGAGCGGCTGGCTTCGCGCACGTCGCTGACAATCGACTTTGGCGGCGGTCTGAAGTCTGACGACGACGCGCATGTGGCTTTCGAGTCGGGCGCGGCGATGATTACGGGCGGCAGTGTGGCGGTGAAAAGTCCGGAACTTTTCCGTGGCTGGATTGCCCGCTACGGTGCAGACCGCATTATTCTCGGTGCCGATGTGAAGAACAAGAAAATAGCCACCGTGGGATGGACGGAGGACAGCGGCATCGACTTGATGCCGTTTGTGCGTGGATATATGGAGCGCGACGGCGTGCGCAATGTCATCACGACCGACATTGCGTGCGACGGGATGCTTGAAGGCGCGGCTGTGGACCTGTATAATGAGATGCTCGAAGAATTGCCGGGTATAGTGCTTACGGCAAGTGGAGGCATAGGCTCGCTTGCCGACGTCGAGAGCCTTGCCGCCGTCGGGGTGCCGTCGGTGATTGTGGGCAAGGCGATTTATGAAGGGCGTATATCGCTTAAGGATGTGGAACGGATTAACATGAACTGCAATGCTTGCTAAGAGAATCATACCCTGTCTTGATGTGAAAGACGGCAAAACGGTAAAAGGTGTCTGCTTCGGCAATCTGCGCGATGCCGGCGATCCGGTGGAGCTTGGTCGGAGATACAGCGAGGAGGGGGCCGACGAACTGGTGTTTCTCGACATCACGGCATCGAGCCAGCGACGCAAGACGCTGGTCGACATGGTGAGCCGTGTGGCGCGCGAGGTGAATATCCCTTTCACTGTGGGCGGGGGGATAGGCAGCGTGGCTGATGTTGAGGCGTTGCTCAATGCCGGTGCCGACAAAATTTCCATCAACTCGTCGGCGTTGGCGCGTCCGGAGCTTATCGACGAGATTGCAGCCCGTTTCGGCAGCCAGGTGTGTGTCGTGGCCATCGACGCGCGCTGTGTCGACGGCGATTGGCAATGTTTCACTCACGGAGGCAGCCGTCCTGCCGGACGCGGACTGTTTGAATGGGCTGCGGAGGCTGAACGCCGTGGCGCAGGAGAACTGTTGTTTACGAGTATGGACCACGACGGTGTGAAACAGGGGTTTGCCTGCGATGCTTTGGCGCGGCTGAGCACTGACGCGGGAATTCCCGTGATTGCGAGCGGAGGCGGCGGACGGATGAAGCATTTTGCCGAAGTGTTTGAGCTTGGCAATGCCGATGCGGCACTGGCGGCGAGCGTGTTCCACTACAATGAGATAGGAATCGGAGAATTGAAAAAATATTTACAAGAACAGCATATCACAGTGAGATTATGAATTTGAATTTTGAAAAAATGGGCGGACTTGTTCCAGCAATCATACAGGATGCACGCACAAAGAATGTGCTGATGCTCGGTTTTATGAACAAGGAGGCGTTTGAGAAAACTCAGGCTACGGGCTTGGTGACATTTTACAGCCGCACACGCAATTGCTTGTGGACAAAAGGCGAGGAGAGCGGAAACACGTTGACGGTGGTGTCGATTGCCGACGACTGCGACAACGACACGCTGCTCATTAAAGCAATCCCGGCTGGTCCGGTGTGCCACACCGGCGCGGCGACATGCTTCTGCGATTCAAACGACTATGGCGTTGAATTTTTCGACTATCTGCAGAAATTCATCCAGCGCCGTTATGCGGAGATGCCAGAGGGATCCTACACCACTTCGCTTTTTAAAAAGGGTGTGAACCGCATGGCTCAGAAAGTGGGCGAGGAGGCTGTGGAAACGGTCATCGAGGCTACAAACGGAACCGACGACCGTTTGGTCTATGAGGCTTCCGACTTGATGTATCACCTTATCGTGCTGCTCACGTCGAAGGGGTTGTCGCTCGACGACCTGTCGCGCGAGTTGCAGAAACGTCACAAAGAATAAGAAACAATCAATATAAATCATGTCAGCAATCATTGATTATAAAAATGTGGAAGTGCTCCGTAAGGAGTTGCTCGTGTTGAAAAACGTGAACTTCCAGCTTGAGGAAGGTCAGTTCGTGTATCTGATAGGCCGTGTCGGAAGCGGTAAGAGCAGCTTGATGAAGACGATGTATGCCGAAGTGCCTATTGAAATGGGCGAGGCGAGAATCTTCGACTACGACCTGTCTGCCATCCGCCGCAAGGACGTGCCTATGCTGCGCCGGCAGATTGGTGTGGTGTTCCAGGATTTCCAGCTGTTGTCTGACCGCTCGGTCTACGACAACCTGTTGTTTGTGCTTAAGGCCACGGGTTGGAAGAACAAGACCGACATCGACGAGCGTATCAATGAGGTGCTGAGTGAGGTGGGGATGGAGCACAAATCCTATAAGATGCCGCACGAGCTGTCGGGTGGCGAGCAGCAGCGCATCGCCATTGCGCGCGCTCTGCTCAACCGTCCGAAACTGATTCTTGCCGATGAGCCTACGGGCAATCTTGACCAGGAAACGGGACATCAGATCATGTCGCTGCTGCACCGCATCTGTGCGGAGGGAACGGCTGTAATTATGGCAACCCACAACATCCAGCTCACGGAGGATTTCCCTGCGAGGGTTGTGAAATGCGAGGATAAGAACGTAATAGAACTTTAATAACGATTTGATATTCGATTGAAAGCGAAAGAATGAAGGTACTGAAATTTGGCGGAACTTCTGTCGGTTCGGCGGAGCGAATCAGAAAAGTTGCCGGAATTGTGACCGGCAAGGGGAAAAATATTGTGGTGCTGTCGGCAATGGCTGGCACTACCAACACTTTGGTTGAGATTTCTGATTACCTGTACAAGAAAAATGTAAATGGAGCGCACGACATAGTAAACGCTCTTGAACTGAAATATCTTGAGACCATCGACATCTTGTATGACAAAGAGTCGACAAAAACGGCTGCAACGGCTGCGATAAAGGAGCGTTTCGACTATCTGCGCTCGCTTGCCAAGGCGAATTTCACGGTCTTGGAGGAGAGGGAGATTCTCGCGCAGGGCGAAATGATGTCGACTGCGATGATGCATCTCTATCTGCAGGAGCATGGCGTGAAGTCGGTGTTGTTGCCGGCACTTGAATATATGCGCACCGACAGCAATGGCGAGCCAGATACGGCATTTTTAAAGGCTCGCCTGTCGGAGATGCTCGACGAGCATCGGGATGCCGAAATATATATCACGCAGGGCTACATCTGCAAAAACGCTTATGGTGAGACCGACAACCTGCAGCGCGGTGGCAGTGACTATTCGGCGTCGCTCATTGGCGCTGCTGTCGGCGCGGAGGAGATTGAAATCTGGACCGACATTGACGGTATGCACAACAATGACCCGCGCTATGTTGAAAACACGCGTCCGGTGGAACGCCTGAATTTTGAGGAGGCTGCCGAGCTTGCTTATTTCGGTGCCAAGATTCTGCACCCCACATGTGTGCAGCCGGCGAAACTGAACAACATTCCCGTGCGTCTGCTCAGCACACTCGACCCGTCTGCCAAGGGCACGCTGATTGACAATATGGCGGCAGACCACACCATCAAGGCGGTGGCTGCGAAGGACGGCATCACTGCCATCCGTGTCAAGTCGAGCCGCATGCTGCTGGCTTATGGTTTCATGAGCAAGGTGTTTGAGATTTTCGAGGCGCATAAGACTCCGATAGATATGGTTACGGTGTCGGAAGTCGGTGTGTCGGTGACTGTCGACAATGAGCGGAACCTTGAGAGCATCATTGCGGAGCTGCGCAAATTCGGGACGGTGACCATCGACCACGATATGGTGATAATCTGTGTGGTGGGCGATCTTGAATGGCAAAACCGTGGCTTTGAGGCGAAGGCTTTGGCAGCTCTGAAGGACATCCCTGTGCGGATGATTTCCTATGGCGGCAGCAACTGCAACATCTCATTCCTTATCCGCAAGGATGACAAGGTGGAGGCACTCGCTAAACTGAGTGAGGAATTGTTCAACAGACAATAGGATTGTGTTATGACTACATTCCCGATTGATGAATTTAAAAACATAGAGACTCCGTTCTATTACTATGACATGGAGCTGCTACGGCTGACTCTCGACGAGGTGAAGAAGCAAGCCGGCGGAAGTAAGGTGCACTATGCTGTCAAGGCTAATGCCAATCCTCGCATCCTCGCAGCGGTGCGCGAGGCGGGATTGGGTGTGGACTGCGTGAGCGGTGGCGAGATAGAGGCGGCTCTGAATGCCGGATTCTCCGGCGGCGACATAATGTTTGCCGGGGTGGGCAAGACCGACCGCGAGATTGCGCTGGCACTTGACGCCAACATTCATTGTTTCAACGTTGAGTCGTTGCCTGAACTGCTCAACATCAACGAGATTGCCGGAAGCAAGCACATGATGGCGCACATTGCAGTGCGCATCAATCCCAACGTGGACGCCCATACACACCAGTATATCACAACGGGGTTGAGCGAAAACAAATTCGGCATCAATCTTGAGAATCTTGACGAGTTTGTCGAAACGGCGTTGTCGCTCGACAATATTGACCTTTGTGGTGTGCATTTCCATATAGGCTCGCAAATCACGGAGACTGGACCGTTCGTGCTGCTGTGCAGGAAGGTAGGTGAGATTCTTGACCGTATGAAGGCTCTTGGGGCTGAAATCACAATAGTGGATATGGGTGGCGGTTTCGGAATTGACTACGACGATCCTGACGGCAATCCGATTCCCGACTTCGAACACTATTTTGCTGTGTTCCGCGACAATCTGCAGCTTTCTCCCGACCAGGAATTGCATTTCGAGCCGGGACGGTCGATTGTGGGGCAGTGCGGCTCGCTGATTACGCGTGTGCTTTATGTGAAGGAAGGCACAGCCAAGAAATTCGCCATTGTCGATGCCGGTATGACCGACCTCATTCGTCCGGCGTTGTATCAGGCTCATCATAAGATTGAAAATATCTCATCCACATCAGCGGTCGACGATGTCTACGATGTCGTAGGGCCAATCTGCGAGTCGTCTGACAGCTTCGGCACCGATGAGCGGCTGCCACTGGTGCAGCGCGGTGATTTTCTCGCTTTGCGTTCGGCCGGCGCTTACGGCGAGATTATGGCATCTACCTACAACTGCCGCCGCTTGCCGGGCAGTGTGTTTTCAACTGACTTATAAAACAAAATTACAATGAAATATTCGTATCGCACCGAAGGCACTTGCTGTCAGGCCTTCGACATTGAGACAGAAGACGGCAAAATCAAAGACGTGCAGTTCTATGGCGGCTGCAACGGAAATCTGCAGGGAATATGCTCGTTGATAAAAGGAATGCCGATAGGCGACGTGATTGGAAAACTGCAGGGCATACGTTGTGGATCCAAGCCTACATCGTGTCCGGATCAGCTCAGCCGTGCCCTCTCGCTGATTGTGGAGAAGGAAGGAAACGGTGAAAAATAGCGGAAAAGAAACGCGAAACAGTAAAAAAAGCGATAGAAAACCAACTATTAGTTGGTTTTCTATCGCTTTTTTTACTATATTTGCATCGGTATGAAGAATGTATTGACACAATTACGAAATATTCCTGTGACATCAGCGTGCATTGCGTCTCTTTATCCAAAGGTGAAGACTAAATGGAAGATGATGGAGCAGTTGGAAATGGCGGATGAAATCATCCGCCTAAAACGGAATTTGTATGTTGTCAATCCTGAGGAAACTGGTGTTAAGTTGTCAATGGGATTGATGGCCAATCATCTTCTCGCTCCGTCATATGTATCAATGTCCACGGCTCTAAGATATTATGGATTGATACCGGAAGCTGTGTATGCCACGCAGTCTGTTACTCTCAAGCCGTCAAAAGCGTTCAACACGCCATTGGGCTATTTTTCATTCACGCACATAGCCAAGGAGGCGTATCCCATAGGACTTGTGCAGATTAAGGAAGATGGAGTCACATACGTGATGGCTTCTCCGGAGAAGGCATTGTGCGACCTTGTCGCAAACACTCCGGGATTGAACCTGAGGTTTAAAACGGAAGCTATGAAGTTCTTGGAAGAAGATTTAAGGTTTGATATGGAGAGATTCGTTTCTTTCGACAGGGATATATTGGCAGCCTACACTAAAGTTGGCAAAAAAGCAAATTCAATACAGACCATTCTGAAACTATTGAACAATGAATGATATATTTCAAAATATGCTGTCGGCTTACGACTTGTCGACAGGCCAAGCTGTAAGAAATGCCACCTTTGAAGTTAATCAGCAGGTGATACTTGCAGGACTCTACCACGGAGGTTTCTTTGACAAGGCTGCCTTTTACGGGGGCACTTGCCTTCGCATTTTTCATGGGCTGCAAAGATTCAGCGAAGATATGGATTTCTCTTTGCTTGCGCCTGACGACAACTTTGATTTCACGTTGTATTTTCAGCCTGTCATTGATGAGTTTGCCGCTATCGGACGAACTGTTGACATTAAGAAGAAGGACAAAAAAAGCTTTGGTAAAGTTGAGTCTGCCTTCTTGAAAGATACAACCGAAGTTTACGACATATCATTTCAGACAGAGAAATCCATCAAAATAAAAATCGAGGTTGACATTAATCCTCCACTGAATTTTTCAACAGAACAAAAATTGTTAATGGAGCCTTGCTCGTTCATGACCAGGTGTTTTACATTGCCTGGCTTGTTTGCGGGAAAGATGCATGCTTTAGTTTACCGCGCATGGAAAAATCGTGGGAAAGGACGCGATTGGTATGATTTTGAATGGTATGTGAGAAATAGAACGCCTTTGGATTTCAAGCATCTACAAGAAAGAATTAAGGAATTTAACGGACGTGATGTAAGTAAGGATGAGTTCCTGTCAGATTTGAAAGAACGTTTGGGCAATTCGGACATAAAACAAGTAAAAGCTGATGTCGCTCCATTTGTGAAGAACCCTAAAGAACTGGAGATTTGGTCAAATGACTATTTCTTGCAGATTATGAATTTAATTAGATTTGAAGAATGAAAAAACGACCAGCGAATTGCAATAGTAAACAATTCGCTGGTCGCTTTTTTTACCAATTAAAGGTTTATCGCTCTATCCGGGAGTCAAGACTCTGCCGCCCGAGGAAGAACGTGCGGGCGCGTATTGTCTTGGCATCGGTGGCAAACGGCTTGCTGTAGAGGGCTGATGTGGCTGTTGGCTCAGAGCCGTCGGTGGTGTAGCGGATTTCAGCCGTAGGATATTGACTGTTCATCACAACTTTTCCTTTCACCACTTTGATGCCCGGCTGCGCCACGTGGAAACAGAATCCTGCACGCTGCAGCGACGGCAGCTCAAAGTCGGACAGGGTGCGGTTGTATGCAGCCTTGGTCTGTCCGGAAAGCGGCTCTGTGTTCCAGCCTCTTTCCACAAGTCCGAATATCTTAGGCAGCAGATAGTATTCCACCATATCGAAATTCCGGATGGTTTCCGAGAACAGTTGTCCCTGGACACCGATAATGTTGGCTTTTGCCTCAGGTAGAAGCGGCAGTTTGCCGGCTTGCTTCTCCATGTCGAGCGGAAGCCCGTTGATGGTCTTTGTCGACGACATATAGATGTTGTACGGGCGAGCGTCCCAAGAGCGGAACTCGTCGACATATCCTCCCCAATACAGTCCCGGTTCTCCGGGATGGGCGTTGTAGCACAGGTCGAAATAGAAATTGCTCACGTTGCAGAGCACCACGGGATAGCCGTTGTTGGCAACGGAGTAGGGGATGGTGTCGCCGTTCCATTCAGCCACGGTGTTCCAGCAGTTGACGGCGGCGAAGTGTGGGCGCAGCTGCTTGTCGACGTTGTCGCTATGGCGCATTGCCGCTTCCTGCCATCCTCCGATTTTGTAGCCTTTCGCTGCAATCATATCGGCTATGCGGGTAATGAAGTATTCTTCAACTTCGTGAGTGGTTGTGAATCCTTTCTCTGCCATCAAACGCTGCACTGCGGGCGATTTCGCCCATGGGTTTTTAGGCACTTCGTCGCCGCCCATGTGGATGTATGGCAATGGGACGCCGGCTTCACGATACATCAGGATAATCTCGTCAACAACTTTTTCCATCAGTCTGTAGGTGCCTTCCATCGCCGGGTTGAGCACGTTGTCGTTGTATCCTTGTGCCGACCTGTATTCAGACGTGTCGTCGTCATCCCACACTTGGAAATATCTGGCAGCCTCCGGATCAGTGTTTTCCAGATTGCGGCGGCGTGCCTTCATCGCCACGATTGCTGCGCGGGCGTGTCCCGGAGATTCGATTTCTGGTATCACTTCCACTCCGCGTGCATAGGCATAGCGTAGAAATTCCACAAAATCGGCTTTGGGAATATATCCGTTTGATGTGGTCGACAAGTCGTCGGGGTTTCCGTTGCCGGCATACGACTGGAAGAGGAAGCCGGATTCTTTTTCGGTCATTCCGCGGCGGCTGCCCACATCGGTGAGCTCCGGCAGTCCCGGGATCTCTATGCGCCAGCCCTCGTCGTCGGTAAGATGGAATTGCAGACGGTTGATTTTGTAGATTGCCAAGCGGTCGATGAGGCGCTTCACGTCGGAGAGTTGCGAGTAGTCGCGCACCACGTCGAGCATCAGTCCGCGGTAGTGCAGGTCGGGCCAGTCGCAGATAGTGGCGCATGCCACTTCGGGAGAGCCAGCGTTGCGTTCAGCCAGGCGGGCGAGTGTCTTGACTCCGTTGAGCACGGCGTCTTTTGAAACGCCACGCACGGCGATGCCGTCGGCGGCAAGCGTGATTTCGTAATATTCATTGTTTGATCGTCCTGCTGTGTTGCGCGAGTCGGCGCCGCTCATCAGCGACAGGCGTACTCCGATGGTTTTTTTGCCGGTGCCGGTGAGCGTCTGCGACGCGTATGCAGCCTCGCGCTCAAGGCCGTCGTCGGCATAGACACACATTGTCGACGACAAGTCGACCGTGCCGTTTTCCGTAGCCACAGATTTCAGTGCGGGAAGAATGCTGAACGGTCCCGACTGGCTTTGAGTGGCTGGGTTTACCTCCTCATTGGCGGCATAGCGCAGTTCGCCGGTAGGGAAGCCGGGAATATGTCGGAAACTGTTCCATTCCAATGGTTTCACGTTGATGCGGAGCGGACGTGCCATGGAGTCACCGGAGAAGGCGAAGTGCGCTCCGTCGGGCGCATAACTGACGCCGCGCACCTCACCGCGGGCGCGGAAGTCGAGCACTACGGAGTCGCCGGGAGCAAGGGAGAAACCCTTGTCGGGAGTCAGTTTATAGTACCCTTGGAACACACGGCTCATTTTTATGTGCCCCTGCTTGTCGAGAGGCAACGAGTTGCCCGAAAAGGCATTGTAGTAGATTGCCCAATCGTCGGCGAGGGTCGTTCCGCTTACGTTTTTGATTACAAAAGAATATGTATAGTCGCGGTTGCGGGAGTTGGTGCCGTCGAGTTGCCACGACAGCGTCACCGGACTTTCGTTGACCACTGCCGAAGCCGACAGCGAGAGCAGCAGCGCTGCGAGAGGTAAATGTCTCATAGTTGGTTTGTTTGTGATTATGTTTTATGCTAAATTTGCTTTGTCTCAATCTGGTCTGCAATGTTCTGGCAAGCATCGTCGAGCAGGTCGAGCACATTCTCGAAGCCTTCCGAGCCGCCGTAGTATGGATCGGGAATGCAGTCCCAATGGCGGTATTGTCTGAAAAATGATGCTATGCGTTTCACCTTGTCCATCTCTTCCGGAGAGTTGGCAAGCCGGCGCAGATGGTCGTAGTTGCTGTCGTCCATAGCGAGGATGAGGTCGAAGCGTTCGAAATCGTCGGAGCAAACTTGGCGGCTGCGATGCGTCAGGTTCAGCCCCCGGCGTGTGGCGTGCACGCGCATGCGCTGGTCGGGCAGGTCGCCAGAGTGGTATGACGATATTCCGGCAGAGTCGATGAATATGCGGTCGTTCAGTCCGCGCTCGTCTACGATACGCTCCATCACACCCTGTCCGGCAGGCGATCGGCAGATGTTGCCCAAACACACGAAAAGAATCTTGTATTTTTTATTGTCTTCCATAATTGTCATTGCTTTTAATGAGTGTCAATCCACCATGAGGTGGCGGTTTTTGCCGATGCAAAACTGTGTGTGCTGGGGTCGCTTACAGAAACTCCGCAGCAGCGGTCAAGCTTGATTCTGCCGGCTGAGTTTGTGTAGTAGTACGGAGTATGCACTTCGTAAACCACCGTTTTCGACAGCTGTCTCTTGAATTCGTCGAGCAATACAGCGTCGTTGCCGATAAGGCGTTCGGCATAGTCGCCGAGATCCACAAACACTGCCGGTCTGAAATAGTCGAGCCTCTGAATCGATGAAACCTCAGAATCGTCGATGGTGTGGGTGATGTTTATGCGCTTCATCAGAGCTGCGAGATTGTCCATCTCGTGGCAGTCAACCACCGACAGTGTGCCGTAAGGCATACGATAAGAGGAGTAGAAATCATAGAATCCATCGCATAATGCCTTTAGGTCAGGCGTGCCGAGCAGGTGCTGCCCGATGTTGGCATACGGTAGTCCGGCAGCCATCATCTCGCAAGGCGACGCCACGACATAGTCGGTTAGGTGGCGCAAGTCGTAGATAGCCTCGATTGACGCCATATAGCAGTCGTCAAACAAGATATAGTCGAAATGGAGTCCCGACATTTTTATGCCCTCGGCAAAGTCGGTTATGTCGATTTGCCAGTCCGTTTGAGTGCCGCCGAAGAAACGCGTGGGAAAACCAGCGTCGTCGCCGGCGGAAACTGTCAGCAACCGTTGCTGTTTCCTTTTTGAGGCGAAAGCCGATTTGGGCAGCCATCCATATCCATGGCATCCCACGGTCAATGCATAATGCGACGAGGGCGACAACGACTTCACGTCTGTCAGCATTGATGCCAGTCCGGCTGGAGTGGTTATGTCCGGGCGGTTGTCTGTTGAATATTTTTTGAGAAGGCGTTGCGATGTGGAGCCTTTCGAAGGGATGATTTCAAAAAGAGTAGCCTCGCTCTCCGATGTTGCGAAATAGACAAGCACACGCTCGCTGTAAAGACCGTTGCTGGCAATCACACTTTCCATGTCGTCGATATTTTTCGACAGATATTCTGTGAGGTCGCCAGTCCAGGGCATAAACATAAGAAGCGTTTTGTTGACGGCGGTAGGCTTTTGTTCGGGTGAATCTTCGCAAGCCTGCATCCCTGTTGCCAGAATGCAGACCAACCCAATGATTAATGTTTTTATAAATGCTCTCATATGTAATGCAAAGATAGTGCAAGGTGAGAGAAAAACATTCAAACTTGTTTGAAAATGTTTTTCCGAACCGCAGCCTATGTTATGAAAAGATAGTGCAAGGTGAGAGAAGAGCAAAACAAATTTATTTGATTTTGCTCATCCGAACCGCCGCCTGACTTATTAGGTGGTAGATTTTGCTTGTGGCTGTCGGATTGATGCGAATATTTCGCTTTTGACAGCAGATTGCTCGGATTTGTGGCAAAAATATAGATAATTTGGAAAAATATGGCAAAATGAAATAAAAAATTAAATTTTGCTGAAAATATTTTGGAGATAAGAATATTCTGCTTACCTTTGTGGCATCAAAAACAGCAATTGACTTGCAAAATGAGCAAATTGAACTTCACAAAGATGCATGGCGCAGGCAACGACTACATATATATTGACTGTATGAAGTCGTGTCCGGCAGACTTGCCGGCTCTGTCCAGAAGGCTGAGCGACCGCCATACGGGAGTGGGTGCCGACGGGATGGTGCTTATAATGCCGTCGGAGATAGCTGATTTCCGTATGCGCATGTTCAATGCTGATGGATCGGAAGGCTTGATGTGTGGCAATGCCGCACGCTGCGTCGGAAAATACGTCTTTGAGAAGGGGCTTACCGACAAGAAACGAATTGCGCTTGAAACGCCGTCGGGCGTGAGGACGCTATGTTTGCATTTTGATGGGACGGCAGTCGACCGCGTCACGGTCGATATGGGTTGCCCGGTTCTGGAACCCTCGCGCATCCCGGTGCATTCCTCTTGTGCGGAGGATATTGAGATTGCAACAAGTTTTGGGGCAACAGCCCTTACCGCCGTGTCGATGGGAAATCCTCACGGCGTTGTTTTTTGCAAATTGGCTGATGTCAATGTTGAGGGATTGGGAAAAGAGTTGGAGACCAACGCTGTGTTTCCCGACCGTGCCAACATCGAATTTGTTGAGGTCGCAGCCCCCGACAGCCTTCTGATGCGCGTGTGGGAACGGGGCAGCGGCGAGACGCAGGCTTGCGGCAGCGGCGCTTGTGCCGCAGTGGTTGCCGGCGTGCTGACAGGGCGCTGTGCGCGGCATTGCAGTGTCAGCCTTCCTGGAGGATGTCTCGACGTGGAATGGCGCGAGGCTGACAACAAAGTGTATCTCACCGGACCGGCACAGTTCGTGTTTGAAGGAACGGTGGATGTGTGAAAATAGGAAAACGGTAAAAAAGATAACTATTCAAAAAAATTGTTATGTCAACATTAAGATTTAAAGTGGTAGAAGAGGCCTACGGACGCAAAGCGGTGCCGGTGGCTATCCCGAGCGAACGTCCGAATGAATACTATGGCAAGTATGTATTCAACCGTGCGCAGATGTATAAATATCTTGACAAGGACACCTATGATGCTCTCGTTTATGCCATCGACAATAAGGAGCCGTTGAGCCGCCGCCTCGCTGATCGCGTGGCTGCCGGCATGAAGCAGTGGGCTATGGATAATGGCGCGCGCCATTACTCACATTGGTTCCATCCGCTGACCGACGGAACAGCCGAGAAGCATGACGGATTTATCGAGCATGACGGCAAAGGTGGTGTGGTCGAGGAATTTTCTGGCAAATTGCTCGTGCAGCAGGAACCTGATGCGTCAAGTTTCCCGAACGGCGGAATCCGCAACACGTTCGAGGCTCGCGGATATTCGGCATGGGACATTTCTTCTCCTGCTTTCATCATTGACCATACATTGTGTATCCCTACGATTTTCATCTCATACACAGGAGAGTCGCTCGACTACAAAACACCGCTTCTGCGTGCGCTCAACAGCGTGGACAAGGCTGGTGCGGCGGTAGCGCGATATTTTGATGAAAACGTAAAGCATGTTATCTCTTACCTCGGCTGGGAGCAGGAATATTTCTTGGTCGACAAGGCGCTTTATGCCGCACGTCCCGACTTGGTGATGACCGGACGCACGCTGATGGGTCACGAAAGTGCTAAAAACCAGCAGCTTGAGGACCATTATTTCGGGTCGATTCCATCGCGTGTGGAGGCATTCATGCTCGACCTTGAGATTGAATGCCACAAACTTGGCATCCCTGCAAAGACCCGCCACAACGAGGTGGCTCCAAACCAGTTTGAACTTGCCCCGGTTTATGAGGAGACCAATCTTGCCAACGACCACAACCTGTTGCTGATGTCATTGATGACAGAGGTGGCTCATCGTCATAACTTTGAGGTGCTGCTCCACGAGAAGCCTTTTGCGGGCGTCAACGGCTCTGGAAAGCACAACAACTGGAGCCTTGGCACCGACACTGGCGCAATGCTGTTCAGCCCTGGAAAAACGCCGAAGGACAATCTCCAGTTTATCACATTCCTTGCCAATGTAATGGCGGCAGTGCAGCGTCACAATGGCTTGCTGAAGGCTTCTATTGCTTCTGCAACCAATGAGCACCGTCTGGGTGCCAACGAGGCGCCGCCTGCAATCATCTCAATGTTTCTCGGCGCACAGATTACAGACGTTATAGACCGTCTGCTTGACACCGATGTGGACGACGACATAGCATTCTCTGCAAAAGAGGGTATGAAGCTGAAAAACGTGTCGCAGATTCCGGAACTGCTTGTCGACAATACCGACCGCAACCGTACGTCGCCATTCGCATTTACAGGCAATCGTTTTGAATTCCGCGCACTGGGCTCTTCTGCCAACTGCGCTTCGGCGATGATTGCCCTCAATGCTGCTGTGGCTGACCAGCTGACAAAATTCAAGGAGGCTGTCGACGCACGCATCGCTGCTGGCGAAATCAAGGAGCGCGCCATCCTTGAGGAGGCAAAGAAACTGTTCCGCGAGAACAAGGCAATACATTTCGACGGCAACGGCTACAGCGACGAGTGGAAAGAGGAGGCAGCGCGCCGCGGTCTTGATTGCGAGGCAAGCGTGCCGCGCATCTTCGACGCTTATCTGAAGCCGGAAAGTGTGGAGATGTTCAAGAGAACTGGTGTGTTTACCGATGTTGAACTCGAGGCACGCAACGAAGTGAAGTGGGAGATGTATACAAAGAAACTTCAGATTGAGGCTCGTGTGCTCGGCGATTTGGCAATCAATCATATAATTCCTGTGGCAACACGCTATCAGTCGCTGTTGCTCGACAATGTGATGAAAATCAAGTCGATATTCGACGGCGACGATTCAGGATTGGCTGAGCAGGAGAAGGAAACCATCAGGAAGATTGCAAAACACATGTATGTAATCAAAGACGAGGTGACAAAGATGGTGAATGCACGCAAGGATGCCAACAAGGTGGAGAACGAGCGCGAGAAGGCTATCCTCTACCATGACACGGTGAAGCCGTGTATGGACGTGGTGCGCTACCATATCGACAAGCTCGAACTGATGGTTGACAACGAGATGTGGCCTTTGCCAAAATATAGAGAACTTTTGTTTATTCGCTAAAAGTCTGAATGGAACAAATTAAGCATGAATGTGGTGTGGCAATGGTAAGGCTTCTGAAGCCTCTTCGCCACTACTACGAAAAATATGGTGCATACACTTACGGGCTCAACAAGCTCTATCTGTTGATGGAGAAGCAGCACAACCGCGGTCAGGAGGCCGCGGGTGTGGGCTGTGTCAAACTCAATGTGGAGCCCGGAAGTGAATACATCAATCGTGAGCGTGCCCTTGGTTCTGGTGCAATCCAGGAGATTTTCGACAAGGTGAACCGTGAGATTGATGCGGCTATGCACTGTGAGGAGTCGATTGAGAATGTCCCGTATATAGGTGAGCTATATATGGGGCATTTACGTTACAGCACGACGGGTAAGTCGGGGATGAGCTATGTGCATCCGTTCTTGCGCCGCAACAATTGGCGCTCGCGCAACTTGCTGTTGTGCGGCAACTTCAATATGACCAACGTTGACCAGATTTTCAACACGGTGGTGAGTCAGGGACAGCATCCGCGCATATATTCCGACACGTTTATAATCCTTGAGCAACTCGGCCATGCGCTCGACATGGAGCACGACAGGTTGTATCGTGAATATCGCGACAAGGCTGCCGACGGAAACGGGCTTGCGCGTCTCATTGAGGACAATATCAATGTGGACAACATCCTTCGTGACCAGGCGCGCCTGTGGGACGGCGGTTTTGTGATTTGCGGCATGACGGGCTCGGGCGATATGTTTGCCTTGCGCGACAGCAAGGGCATACGTCCGGCTTTCTATTATCACGACGATGAGATTGTGGTGGTGGCTTCGGAGCGTCCGGTGATTCAGACGGTGCTGAATGTTGGGGTCGACGATGTAAAGGAACTGACGCCGGGTTCGGCTTTGATTGTGGGCAAGAACGGCGGTATTTCTGTCGACGACATTCTCGGAGAGGGTGAGAACCGGAGGTGCTCGTTTGAACGGATCTATTTCTCGCGCGGTAGCGACAAGGATATCTATAAAGAGCGCAAGGCATTGGGTGAAAACGTGGTGCCCGACCTGCTTGAGGCGGTGGGACACGACCTCGACAATACGGTATTTTCGTTTATTCCCAACACTGCCGAGGTGGCGTTCTACGGCATGATGGAGGGCTTGGAGGCTCGCCTCGCAAAGCAGAAGGCTGATGCCATAAAGGCGCTCGATGCGTCGGCTGCCGACTACGACCGGCGGTTGGCTGAAATTCTTAACAAGCGTCTGCGTCAGGAGAAGGTGGCGATAAAGGATATTAAACTGCGCACGTTTATTGCCGAGGGTGCTTCGCGCAACGACCTTGCGGCACACGTCTATGATGTGACTTACGGTGTGGTGCGCGAAACGGACAATCTGGTGGTTATCGACGACAGCATTGTGCGCGGCACTACGTTGAAGCAGTCAATTATTCGTATGCTCGACCGTCTGAACCCGAAAAAAATTGTTGTGGTGTCGTCTTCGCCGCAGGTGCGCTATCCCGACTGCTATGGCATCGACATGTCGCGTATGGGCGAGTTCATCGCTTTCAAAGCGGCAATTGAGCTGCTGAAAGACAGGGGGATGCAGAGTGTAATCGACGAGACTTATGCCGAATGTCTGCGACAGCTGGAATTGCCTATGGATGAGATGGAGAATGCGGTGAAACGCATCTATGCGCCGTTTACCGACCGCGAGATTTCTCGAAAAATGGCGGAGATGCTCACTCCTGCCGGTACTCGCGCCGAGGTGGAGATTGTCTATCAGTCAATCGACGGTCTGCACCGAGCCATCACGTCGTGTCCTGGCGACTGGTATTTCTCGGGCGACTATCCTACTCCTGGTGGAAACCGCCTTGTCGACCAGGCTTTTGTAAACTATTACGAGGGTAACGCCGACAAGCGTTGATATAATAAATCTTGAATTGATGCGTTAAAGTCATTGGGAGCATACGCTCTCAATGACTTTTATTTACATAATGGATATGAATAAAATAGGACTTATATTGGGAGGCGTGGCTGTGGCTGTGAATGCTGCTGCCGAACTTCCGCAACTGACTTATCCTGTGGCTGAGCGTCAGGATGTGGTCGATGATTATTTCGGCACGAAGGTGGCCGATCCATACCGGTGGCTTGAAAACGACACATCGGCGCAGACGGCTGCCTGGGTGGCTGCCCAGCGCGAACTGACCGACAAGTATCTCGAGGCGTTGCCTTATCGCAAACAGATTGCCGGCGAGCTGCGCAATTTGCTTGATATGGAGCAGATTGGCGCTCCGACAAAGAAAAAAGGCAAGTATTATTATTTCTACAACAGCGGATTGCAGAATCAGTCGGTGCTTTATGTGGCTGACAAGCCGGGTGAGCGCGGACGGGTGTTGCTCGACCCCAACACGCTTTCTTCGGAGGGCACGGTGGCGCTGCTTGGCATCGAGTTTTCGGAAGACGGAAAGTATATGCTTTATGCCGTCTCGCGCAACGGCTCTGACTGGGAGGAGATCTTTGTGCGCGACCTTGCTACGGGTAAGGACTTGCCCGACCATATCAAATGGGTGAAAGCCTCGATTACGTCGTGGTATAAAGACGGTTTCTTCTATAGCGCATACGATGCTCCTGCCGATGGCAAGGAGTATTCTAACGCAAACGAGAATCAGAAAGTATACTATCATAAACTTGGCACGGAACAGAGCGACGACCTGCTCGTGTTCAGCGATGAGCGCTATCCGCAACGTTTCTTCATGGCTCAGCCCGACGAGGATTCCGATTTGCTGTTTCTCTATGTCGAGGCGGCTGGAAACGGACAGGGGCTTTATGTGAAAAGCCTGAAGAAGCAGGATGCTGAATTTACCTGCATCAACGACCAGTTTGATTACAGTTGCGGCGTTGTGGGCGTGGTGAAAAACAAAATATACATGATGACCAATCTTGGCGCGCCGAAGGGTCGCCTGGTGGTTGCCGATGTGAAAAATCCGGGCTCGGCAAATTGGAAAACGGTGCTTCCCGAAACTTCCGATGTGCTGTCGAGCGTGCAGATTGTCAACGGCAAGCTTGTGGCTGTCTACGACAAAGATGCGTCAAACCATGCTTATGTCTACAACCTCGACGGCAAGTTGCTCCATGAGGTGGCGTTGCCGGCGGTGGGAACGGTGTCGTTCAATGGCTCGGCAAAGAGCAAGGATGTCTATTACACATTCTCTTCATTTGTCTATCCGCCGACGGTCTACAGCTACGATATCGACAAGAATGTCTCGACTGTCTACAGCCAGCCGAAGGTGAATTTCAAACCGGAGGACTATGTGACCGAACAGGTGTTTTTCTCAAGCAAGGACGGAACGAAGGTGCCGATGACGCTCACCTACAAGAAGGGGCTGAAGCGCGACGGCAGCAATCCTTTGTGGATTTACGGCTACGGCGGCTTCAACATCACGCTGTATCCGTCTTACAAGGCGCGCCGCATGTTTATGCTTGAAAACGGGTTTGTCTATGCGCAGGTCAACTTGCGTGGCGGAAACGAATATGGCGAGGATTGGCATGTGGCTGGCACGAAGATGCAGAAGCAGAACGTGTTTGACGATTTTATCGCCGCTGCCGAATGGTGTGTCGACAATGGCTACACGAGCAAGGACCGCATCGTTGCAGAGGGCGGCTCTAACGGCGGACTCCTTGTCGGTGCGTGTGTCAACCAGCGTCCCGACCTGTATCGCGTGGCGTTTCCAATGGTGGGCGTGATGGACATGTTGCGCTATCACAAGTTTACAATCGGTTGGAACTGGGCGCACGACTACGGCACAAGTGCCGACAGCAAGGAGATGTTTGAATATCTGAAGGCTTACTCGCCGTTGCACAACATCAAGAACGACGGGACGCGCTATCCGGCGATTATGGTGACTACTGCCGACCACGACGACCGTGTGGTGCCGGCTCACTCGTTTAAATATGCCGCTATGCTTCAGGCAAGCGACACGGGCGACCAGCCCAAGCTGATACGGATTGAGAGCAATGCGGGGCACGGTGGCGGTATGCCTACGGAGAAGGTGATTGCCGAATATGCCGATGTCTATGCGTTTGCAATGCATATTCTTGGACTTAAACCAGTGGTTGAGGAATAAGTGATGAAGAAACAAATACTGACAATAGGACTGGCGGCTGTGGCTTCGGTGGCTTCGGCTGCCAGTCCTGCTTTTACGACGGCGGCGGAGCGGGTCGACTCGCTGATGCGCTGCCTTTTCCACGATGGCGAGCCGGGGGCGGCTGTCGTGGTGGCGAAAAACGATGATGTGATTGTCGACAGCGGATATGGCGTGGCCGACATTGTGACGGGCGATCGGATTGACGGCAACACGATGTTTAACATTGCGTCGATTTCAAAGCAGTTTACGGTGGCTGGCGTGTTGTCGCTTGCCGACCGCGGGTTGTTGTGTGCCGACAATGCGGTGGCTGATTTCTTGCCTTATGAAAGTGGCCAGTGGCGTAAAATCCGGCTGTCGCATCTGATGAGCCATTCGTCGGGGGTGATTGACGCGCGTCCGCGCACCGACCGCCAATGGATGCTCCATGCCACCGATAAGGAGAGCGTGGCTTATATGGACACGTTGCGGCAGTTCCGCTTTGAGCCTGGTGAGGCTTACGAATATATCAACCCTACGTTTCAAGTGCTTGAATGCGTGATTGAAAAGGTGTCGGGACTGGCGTTCGACGACTATCAGCAGCGTTATGTCTTTGACCGTGCCGGTCTGCGCCACACCACTTATTTCGAGCCGCAGAAGCGGATTCCGCGGATGGCGCATGCCTATCAGACTGGGACTGGCGGCGGTGAGCAGGATTTCGCCGGCAAGGAGGTGTATCTGGGACGCACTGTCGTTGAGGGGTCGCCGTGGAAGGAGTGCGACTATGGCGAGGAGACGTTTTTCGCCACCAAAGCCGATGGCGGGATATACTCGTCAACCCATGAGATGCTGCAGTGGATGCGGGCGTTGGAGCGGGGCGAGGTGATAAGCCAGGAGGCTTTGGCTCTGGCTTATGCTCCCCACACGCTGGTGAGCGGCAGCCGGTGGAGCGACTATCAGAACCGCCCGAATACGTGGTATGGCTACGGATTCTTCATCGACCGCACTCTGGGGGAGCCTGTGAAGATTTATCACACTGGCGACAACGGTGGTTTTCAGAACTATGCCGCCTCGTTTCCGTCGTGTGGTGTGAAAGTGATTGTTTTTGCCAACCGCAACGACTTCGACCGCTGGACGCTTGTGCGCCAGATTGACCGCATCCTTCGGGAGGAAGGCGTGCTGGAATAGGCGTCGATGGCCTATTCCGCGCCTATCTGCCGGAGCATCTCGGCTGTTGTGGCGTGGCGGCGGCCATTGAGGTCGCTGAGAAAGCGGTTTTCGCTGTCGGGAGGCATCTGCCGGGCATTGTCGAAACGGTCGGGACGGGTGATGTGGGTGACAACCACGCGCTGCACGTGCGACCGTGGGCAGCTGCCTATGCTGTATCCCATGTTGCGGTTGTCATTGCCGGGGCCGTTGCTGCTCCAATAGCGGATGTCGCCGTTGGGCTCATATCCGAGAAACACTACGCTGTGGCCGCGTTCCTGGTCGTCGCCTGCCACGTTGTTGCATCCTATCACCGCACCGCTGTCGCTTCCCGACGGGTTGCGGTTCCAGAACAGCTTCATGAAGTCGCCCGGCGTCGCTTTGTCCCAGACGCTGTCGGCTGCCCATTCCTCGTCGGATAGGTAGCGTTCGTTGTCGCTCTCGCGGTTGCGTTCGGAATATGCTCCGCGAAACGCGGCGATGCTGTTGCCGGCGCCAAGTTCGTGCACAAGCACTCCCAGCCCTGGGCCGTTGGCATTGGCGCGTCCCCAGAATCCGAATCCGTCGTCCTCCGTGGCGAGCGGACGCATGTTCTCCCATGCCTCGCGCGAGATGTTGTTGTCGGTGTCCCACATCAGCAGGGCTTTTATCAGCACGGCATAGGTGGCGCTGGAGCAGAACGACGGTTGGGCGAGGGCAGGCGTGAACGACGGCCGGTTGTCTGCACTGTCCATCTGGAATGCCTCGTTGAGCGCTTGTATTGTCGTTTTTGAGAAATCGGCGTTCGGGCGGCCTCCGGTATAGTATCCGCCGCGTTCGGGAAACGAGTCGACGGCGGCGAGCACGCATTCATTCCAGTCGGTTGCCGATGCGCGCAGACCAGATATGCATATCGCGGCAATGGCGATGGCAGTGGCAAATATCCTCATAGCGGTAGTTCCTTTTTTTTTTGACGTTCAAAGGTATGCTTTTTCGGCGAAATTACAAAAAAAGAATCTTCTCCTCTTTGGCAAGGTTCAGCAGGCGTGTTCTGACAGATTTTCCTATATTCTTTGTCACAGTCTTGTTTCTAAATATATAGTCAATATATTTTTTACTCGTAGTCTTTGTGCATATTCATGTAGTAGGGAAATGTTGCGGGTTTCTTTTTTGAGATAATTGTCAATCACTTCTCCGCATACGTCAAGGCCTATTTTGTTACGATACTTTATCGCATCACAGACCGTCCGTTCAATATCTGTGATAAGGACATCATGCCCTGATATGTTTTTATGAATTATGCCGAACTCCAAATTATCCTTTTTCCAAAAATAGAGGTCGATGGGTGGATATGCAGGCAAACGTACTTTCCGCTTGGCTTCAATGGCAATGCATGTGGCAGAAGGAACTTGTGTGGAAAGTCCATAGTGGGCAAACGCACTGTATAGGCAAAGCACTCCATGTGGAACGATGCGCTCCACATCTATCATATTGTTTGCCAATGCCGACATTTCTGCATAGATGCCTTTGCGAATCCGCATAAGTATTCCGTTTTCTGTGGCGCGGCGGAGCTGTTCATATTCTCTACGGCTTTTCACTTCGTCGGTGGTGATGAATCCTCCTCGCTGTTGTAGCGTATTGATGATTGCGCTTGTGTTCATATATGCCTTTGTTTTGATGCAAAGGTACGACTACTTTTTGAAAATAAGGAATATTTGATGTAAAAAGTTACGGAGAATGTTGATAATCTCCGTAACTTTTTACTCTTTTGTCGGAGTGTGGGGGCGTTGCAGCTCTTTGATGGAGGCGAAGTAGGGGGTGGTGTGCTGTCTGCCGCCGGGCAGGTCGGCAATGTCGATGGTGGTAATCGGTGTGTCGGATTTCAAGCTGAAGCCAAGATAGTGGAACCCATTTTTTATCTCGTAAGAGCCGAAGCCCTCAGCGAGAAGTTGATAAACGTAGCGGAGTCGTTTATCTCCGAGTTCGTGCCAACCCTGCGGCACAACGAAGTTTATTGAAATGGTCTGTATACAAAAAGAATGTTACTATACTGCGAAAGTACGGTAACATTCTCTATTCGTAAAAGACAAGATATTTAGCTCAATTATTGACTATACTTCCAATATAATTTTACTCTGATTTCTTTGCAGATAAAAACCAAGATTTAGATTTAGACAAGTTATTTGACTCATCTGGATTCGGAGTTAAAGTAAAATCCCCCTCTAACATGCTATTAGCTCCTGGAGGCGCAAGTGCAATTGCAGTAATATTATACTTCAATAAATAATCCATAAAAGAAGATTTTTCTATTATGAATATAAATTCTATTTTATGTGCATCAAAAAATAGACCTTCTGTTTTCTTGTAGTTGGTAATTTGACAGCTCGACACAATCGGAGTTTCTGATTCATTAAAAATCGCAATCGCACAACGATTTTTTGTTTTATCTACGTTTTTTATCCAATTAGGGAAAACGTCATTCCATACAATTACCTCAGCCCGAATGGCTACTTTACCGACGTAAGAATAGACATTATACATTAAATTCGTTAATGTTGCAGAGTACATAGAATTGAACAGACAAAAGAGATTTTTGTCGCTCTTGTAAGTTCCATCTTCAAGATGTTCATTAACACTTGTCTGATTCATAGTTGAATGCTGACGCTCCCCCAATGGCTCTGCAAAAGCACAAACAGAGAAAACCATTAGAATTAAGGAAAATAGAAATTTCATATGCATTGTAATATTTCGGTCTTACAGTCCTATTGACCTTTTACAAAAAAAGCGTGGACTGAAATTGCCCACTTCTATTGAGAAGGTCGTAGGAAACCTATGATGAAGATGAGGGATGATGGCAGCCCACGCTATTGCGTGAGAACCGCTTCGTTTATCCTCTCATCATTGTGAAAATTTCCTACGTTTTCTCAATAAGAGATAAGCAAAACGCTTCTTGTTAATTCGTATGTTGTTGCCAATCTAAGGATTGACGGTACAAAAGTATGAATTATTTTTGAAATTCACAAAAGGCTTTTCAAGATAAATTCGCCTTTAGCTAAAAAACTGTAGAGTTGGGGCGAAGGCAATTTCACGCAGTGTCTGCGCGTTGTAATATTTTGGGCCGTTGCCGTCGAGAGGCAACAGCATTGACCGTATCGATGCTCTTGAAGAAGCAGCGGTTCTAACTAAGAAACGGCACAGCCGTGTGCTTCTCTGGAGAAGTAGCGCATCTTCGAAGCGCGTAGTGACTGGTGCGTCTGCACCCCATGCGCCCTCCGCTGCCGCGTCGTGCGAATGGGGTTACGAAGAGTATCGCGCCGGCGGCGCGAGTCTCCCGTATGCTTGATATAATGTCGGTGATGGCCTGGTGCGTCAGCGGCGGTGCTCCGCAGCGCAGAGAGCCGACGCGGGCAACCCCCGACGCTGTCGGGGGTTAACTGAAGACGTGACCGCTCGCGCGGCCATCCGCCCGGGCTTGGTGCGAGTGTGCAGGTCGGCTCGGATGTTGTGGAGATGTGATGGGAGATAGCAGGGATGTTGTTAGGGAAGTCCGCTCGCGCGGTCATTCAATCACTCGTACCAAGCTGAGTGATGGGAGATAGTGCAGTGATGCAGTTGGGGAAGTCCGCAACGCGGACTCGCTTTCAGTTAACCCCGGACTGCGTCCGGGGCTTGGATGAAGTAGCGGTTTGCACCGCGACGCGGTGCCGCTGGCGACAACGAGGTGATGGCCTGAGCGTCAGCGGCGATGCTCCGCAACGCATAGAGCCGACGCGAGCAACCCCCGACGCTGTCGGGGGTTAACTGAATACGTGACCGCTCCCGCGGTCATCCGCCCAGCTTGGCGCGGTGCAGCTGAGTGTGCGATCTATGATGCGGAGCTGTCGATGATGGGTGCGGATGCTGCGGAGATGTGATGGGAGAGAGTGCAAGGATGCGAAGCTGTCGATGATGTGTGCGGATGCTGCGGAGATGTGATGTGAGAGAGCAGGGATGTTGTTATGGAAGTCCGCAGCGCGGACTCGCTTTCAGTTAACCCCGGACCGCGTCCGGGGCTTGGATGAAGTAGCGGTCTGCACCGCGACGCGGTGCCGCTGGCGACAACGAGGTGATGGTCTGAGCGTCATCGGCGATGCTCCGCAACGCATAGAGCCGACGCGAGCAACCCCCGACGCTGTCAGGGGTTAACTGAATACGTGACCGCTTCCGCGGTCATCCGCCCAGCTTGGTGCGGTGCAGCTGAAGTGTACAAAAAAAACAGCCGCCACGAGCGAATCGTGACGGCTGTTATGCAGTTATATCCTTGCTTATTTCTTGGCAGGGGTTGTTGCCGGAGTTGCCGGAGCGTCCTTGAGGTTGAGTTTCGCCTTAACCAAAGGAGTCACATCGTTGGCAGTCGGGTTTTTGTAGATCACCTGAGAGTCCTCGAGGATGTATGTGTATCCGTTCTCGTCGCCAACGGCTTTGATGGCAGTGTTGATTTTCTCATAGATAGGAGCCATGAGCTTCTTCTGCTGCTCTTGGATGTCCTGGTTTGCAACCTGCTCGAAAGTCTGGATTTTCTGACCGAGTTCGTTCAGCTCCTGCTCGCGGCGCTGTTTGATAGTCTCTGGGGTATCTTTCGCCAAAGCCTGGTATTCCTGAAGTTTCTTGTTGAATTCTTCCTGAAGGGCTTTGTATTCAGTTTGATATTTCTTGTTGACTTCTTCAAGCGAAGCTTGCGCCGTTTTGAGTTCAGGCATCAGTGTGAATACTTCCTGAGTGTCGACAGTTCCGATTTTCACCTCAGCGAAGAGGCACATTGGGGCAGCCACCATGACTGCAAGTAATAATTTTTTTAGCATTTGTATTTAATGTTTGATTTGTTAATTCATTTTTGCTGATGCAAAAGTAGTAAATTATTTTGAATAACCTAACTTTGCGAGCACATCATTGCTCACGTCGATGCGTGGAGAAGCGAAAATGATGCCCGCCGACGACGCGCGGTCGAAAATCGCCTGGTAGCCCTTCTCTTCCGAGAGCTTTTTGATGGCTTCATAGATGTCGTTCTGGATTGGCTCCATCAGCGACTGGCGTTTTTTGTAGAGTTCGCCCTGCGGGCCGAAGTACTTTGCCTGCAGTTCGGCGGCTTCTTTTTCTTTAGCCACCACTTCCTCTTCTTTCTTTTTCTTTTGTTCGTCGGTCAGAAACACCATGTCGCTCTGGTAGTTCTTGTAGAGAGTCTCGGCTTCTTTCGACTTAGCCTCCACTTCTTTCTGCCAGCGCAGCGACACTTGGTTGAGCTGCTCGTTGGCCATCTCGTATTGCGGGATGTTTTTGAGGATATATTCCATGTCTACGAGCGCATATTTCTGCGCGTGTGCGGCAATTGAGAATATCGCTACGATTGCTGCTGTGATAAAAAATCGTTTCATAGTCGTTTTGGTTTTTGTGTATGTTTTGTATGACAATGAAATTTGCTGTGGGTTTATTCGTGAAAGGATATTTACGCCTTTTTTAGAATTCTTGACCGAGGATGAAGTGGAAGTGGCTTCCGCCTTTCTCGCCAAACACCTTGTCGAAACCGTATGCCCAGTCGATACCCATCATACCGATCATCGGCAGATAGATGCGCACACCGGCTCCGGCGGAACGCTTGAGGTTGAACGGCGACACGTCCTTCACGTCGGTCCATGCGTTTCCGCCTTCAAGGAAGGCGAGACCGTAGATTGTGGTGCTTGGCTGCAGCATGAACGGGAAGTGGAGTTCGGCGGTGAAACGCGTGTAAGCGTAGCCGTCGCTCGAGCGCCATGGGGTGAACACACCGTTGTCATATCCACGGAGGGCGATTGTCTCCTGCGCGTAGCCGTATGATCCCGACATGCCGTCGCCTCCGACATAGAATGTTTCAAACGGCGATTTCAGATATTTGTTGTAGCTGCCGAGCAAACCGATTTCGGCGCGTGTCATCAACACGAGAGTCCATTTGCTGTTGGGGTCTGACAGCGGAGTGTAGGTGCGGGCCTTGAATTTGAGTTTCCAGTATTCAATCCATTTATACATCTCCTGTGTCGCAGCGGTTGCTTTCGCAGTCTGGTTTGCGGTGGACATCGCGTTGGTTCCGATGCCGCTATCTTTGTAGAGCTGTTCCCAGTTCTTGTTGCGGAACAACGATACCGGCGGCGTGATGTTCAGGTCGAGCGAGAAGTTGGATCCAGTACGTGTGTAGATAGGGTTGTCGATACTGTTGCGCGCCAGCGACAAGCCGAGCACGAATGCGTTTGATGTGCCGTTGCGCATATAGTAGAGGTAGTCCCAGTTTTTCAGCTTATACCAGTTGAAGCCCAGCGAGGCTGTGAATGTGAAGTAGTTGTCGGGCCAGTTCAGACGCTTTCCGAAGCCCACCGTGATACCTGCCATCTGGAGGTATTTGTCGGGGTCGTATGCGTTCTGATATTGCTGCTGGTAGTAGTCGCTGTAGCTTGAGCCGTAGTAGCTTCCGTACATGCTGCTTGTGCCGAAACCGTATGGTCTGGCGTAGCTGTTGCGATCGTAGAAGTTTGAGTTGACACCTGTCTGACGTGAGTAGTAGCCCGAAACGGAGAGCGAGTTAGGTCGCTTTCCGCCAAACCACGGGTCGAGGAACGACAGGCTGTATGCCTGATAGTATTTCGCATTGGTTTGTGCGCTGATGGTGAACGTCTGACCTTCGCCCTGCGGAATGATGCCTTTGTAGGAGCTTGGCTTGAGCAGGTTCTTTATTGAGAAGTTGGTGAATTTGAGCGATACCTTGCCGATGATACCCGTCTGTCCCCAACCTGCCGAAAGTTCGATTTGGTCGTTGTTTTTCGACTGCAGGTTGAAAATCAGGTCAACCGTACCGTTGTCGGGGTTAGGCTCCGGCTTGATGTCCATGTTCTCCGGGTCGAAGTGTCCGGTCTGGGCAATCTCGCGGGCGGAGCGCATAAGGTCTTCCTTAGAGAAGAGTTCGCCCGGGCGCACACGCAGTTCGCGGCGTATCACCTTCTCATACAGGCGGTCGTTGCCGTTGATCACGATGTTGTTGATGCGAGCCTGCGGACCCTCGATTACCCTCATCTCGAGCGCAACGCTGTCGCCCTCGATTTTCGACTCGATAGGCACGAGCTGGAAGAAGAGGTATCCGTTGTTCATATACAGGTTGGCAACGGCGTCGTCGTCCTCAAGGGTGCGCTTGTTGAGCAGTTTCTGGTTGTACACATCGCCGGCTTTCATTCCGAGGATTGCGTCGAGAGTCGACGACGGGTAGATGGTGTTGCCCGCCCACGAAATGTTGGAGATATAGTATTTCTGACCCTCCTCGATGTCGATATGTACGTCGACAAGGTTGTCTTTGTAAGCCGTCACGCTGTCGCTCAGAATTTTGGCGTCGCGGTAGCCAAGTTCGTTGTATTTTTGGATGATGAGTCCGAGGTCGGTTTCGTAGTCCTTTTCCACGAATTTTTTCTGGCGGAAAAGATTCAAGAGTTTCGACTTCTCGTTGGTTTTCTTCATTGTGCGTTGGATTTTGTTGTCCGACAGCACGTCATTGCCGTTGATATATATTTTGTGGACTTTCACCTTTTCGTTTTTGTCGATGTTGATGTCCACAATCATCTCGTTCTCCTTGCTGAGGTCGGGCGACTGCGTGATGTCGACATCCACGTTTCCGAAGCCTTTCTGCTTGAAGTAGGAAGAAATGATTTCTTTTGCGCGTTGCACGATGTTCTGTGTGATTTGGTTGCCCGGATTCAGGTTCAGCCGTTGCTGCAGCTCCTCGCGCTCGTTTTTCTTCACACCGTGATAGTTTATCTGCGAGATGCGCGGTTGCTGGCGCAGGTCGAACAACAGCCAAGCCTTGTCGCCGCACACTTTTTCTACTTTTATCTGGATTTTAGAGAACAGACCCTGTCGCCAGAATCGCTTTGCGGCGCTTGTGATGGCGTCGCCTGGGATTTCCACAACGTCGCCCACCGACAGACCGGAGTATCCTATGACGATATAGTCCTCATAGTTCTGGAGTCCGCTGACCCGGATTCCCGCGATTTCATATTTTTTCGGCATTCCGGTGAAAAACATCGGAGGATTGTAGATTGTGTCTGTAGGCTCCGTGGCTTTGACCTCAGGAATCATCACAGTGGCCAACAGCGCCAAGGCTATAAGGAGTTTGGATCTCATATCTTTGAAAAGTAGTTTCATCTATATCGTAGTATAATCTATTTTTGTTCGTTCACTTGTTCGCTTGTCTTTCCGAATCGCCGTTCGCGGCTCTGGTAGCGCAGGATTGCATCGCAGAAGTCCTCTTTCGTATAGTCGGGCCAGAATGTGTCGGTGAAAATCAGCTCGGAGTATGCAATCTGCCACAGCAGGTAGTTGCTCACACGGCAGTCGCCGCCGGTGCGTATCATCAGGTCGGGGTCGGGGATGCCTGCCGTTGCCAGATGGCTGCTTATTGTAGCCTCGTCGATGCTGTCGGCGTCAATCTTGCCTTCTGTTGCCTCTGCCGCAATGCGCTTCACGGCATCGGTGATTTCCCACCGCGACGAGTAGCTGATGGCGAGCACCATCCACATTCCCGTGCAGCTGGCTGTCGTTTCCTCACACCGGCGTAGCCGGTCGAGAGCATAGTCGGGCACGGTTTTCGTGTCGCCGATAATCTTCAGGCGCACGTTGTTGCGCACGAGGTCGGGAGTTTCCCGCTCGATTGCAATCGAAATAAGGTGCATCAGCGCGTCTACTTCCTCTTGCGGACGGTTCCAGTTCTCGGTAGAGAACGTGTAGAGCGTGAGGTATTTCACACCCAGGTCGGACGCTATTTCCGTGATGCGGCGCACGGCGTTTACCCCCTCCACATGTCCCATCGACCTGTCGAGGCCGCGCGTTTTTGCCCAACGCCCGTTGCCGTCCATGATTACGGCCACGTGTGCAGGCAGCGGCTTTTGCCCTATTTCTTGTATTTTGCTTTCTAACGACATTCTGTAAAATCATTTATTTGACATAGTGGCAAATCTTGCAGATTTCTCCGAACTCATACGAGATGCTGAGCATCAGAGTGGGACACCAGTCATTGTTTTTTAAAACACCGCTCTCCACGCCGTACAGGTCTTTCAGCCCGTCCACGCCGTCGCCGAGCATCATCCTTGCCCGCATCTCGAGGGCGAGGTTGAGGCGTCGGTTGATTTTATATTTTGCGCCGAAACTGATAGGTATGTTCGGCACGAAATTCTTGCTTGTCGAGTAAGTAGCCCCCAGTCCCAGCGACAGGTATGGGGATATGCGCTTCAGCTTCCGGTAGTCGTCGTTCATTCCGAAGTTCAGAAAGTTGAATTCGAAAGCCACGCCGAGGTCGAAATATTTGTGGCTGAACTCATAATGCGCGTTGTCGGGAAACTTGTTGGCGAAATCGTCGGAGTTTCCGCTGATGCTTGCCACCGTAAAGTCGGCTTTCACGGCGAAGCGCTTGTTGATGAGATACCTGAACAGTGCGTTCCCAGCAAAACCGGGATGCTTGAGCACGTTGCTTTGGTTCACGTCGCCAAGATAGCCGCTGATGCCGCCTCCGATGCCCGCCTCATAGCGGTATTCCTGGGCAGTCACCGAAACGGAAATGAGCAACGCTGCCAGCAGCGTTGCTATCCGTAGGCTGTATGTCTTGACGATGCTCATTCTAAACTATCGGTTTGAATGTCAGACGGTTCACGACACCTTTCCAGATGCTGTTCTGCACCATGCCGTTGTTGCCGTATCCGCCGAACACATAAATATATGGGCAGTCCCAATTTGTCACGGGTTTGGCTGCGCGTGTCGCCGCCGGACTGTCGACGGTGAGCCACACCGGCAGACGCCGCGGGCTGATTGCCTGCCATACCGATGCCGCACGCGTTTCTGCCTCAAGAGTGCTTGTCGACACGAACGCCTGCGCTCCGTAGAAGTCGGGCATATAGTCGGGCAGTTGCAGCAGGTCGTCGCCGAGCTTCCAGTCCAGACCGTTGTTGTATGTGATGTATACCTTCTTGCTGATCACGCCGTTTGCCGTGCGTCCGCCGATGGCGAGCAGCACGGGATATTTGTCGTAGTCGCCGTGTTCGGTGCGTTGGAAATAGTAGTAAGGCACGAGGGTGATGCCTGTAAGTTTCGGCAGCTGTCGGTTGCCTGTCGATGCCCAGTTCTTGCCGTCATATCCCCAAGTGGCTCCGGTGTAGTTTCCGTCGGCCATCTCGCCGCCAACCATGAAGAGCATCTCCGACGTTCCCCAGTCGCTGTTGTATTTAAACGCCTGTGAGAATCCTTTTACAGGAAATTCCTTAGGCGCGGCGGTTTTTGTCTCAGTGCCGTTGTCGGTTAGAGCGACGGTGAAATATCCGGATTCGCTTGCTGCAACAGCGAGAAGCGTGTCGCCGTAGCCGGCAATCAGCGAGGAGTATTTGTTGCCGGTGGCGGTCCAGTTGATGCCGCCGTCGGTCGATTTGTGCAGATTTCCGTTGGCATCGAGCACAAACAGCGCCTTGTCGGTAGCCGTGAGGCTGTTTACATCGGGCTTGAAGGTGAATGCCACGGTTTGCTTGTTCCAGTTGTTTGTGGCGATGTCGGTTGTCGACGACATCGTGTAATTTCCGTTTTCAGCCACGAGGCAGTATGTGGTGCCGCCGTATGCCACGGCTTTTGCCGTTTCGGGGTCGGTAAGCGCGCCCGGCAGGTTGCGTCGCGACATCTTGTTCCAATAAAGCGAGTCGCTCTCCAGATTGTGCACGTTCACTTGCAGCAGATACTGCTTTGTCGAAATGCCGTCGGCGGCTTTCACAGTCAGCGTTACGCGTCCGGTGAAGTCGATGCTGTCGGTCGCCGATGCGTTGTAGGTGTAGGTGGTGTCCTTCATCGTTGTGGCTCCGGAGATGGAGATTTCGCCCACCGATGTGCTTGAAGCCAGCGAGATGCTCGCCACGAGGCGTGTGATGTCGGTGCCTTTCGGCAGCGAGTCGGGATTGTAGATCAAACGACGGTTCACGTCGATGGTGAAAGGAATCGAGTCGAGCAACGTCATTACAGAGTCGTTCTTCTGCAGTCTGAAGTTAGAAACCAGAGTGTTGGCAGAAACGACTGTTGGCTCATTGTCGCCGTTGCCTGATGAATTGCATGATGCCGAAACAATCAGCGTCAACGCTGTCAGGATGGCATATATCGGAATTAATTTTCTCATCTATGTAACTTTATTTAAAGTGCAAATTTATAACTATTTTGTCAATGACTGTATAGAAAATGTGTTAAACAGTCAAACAAAACCAAAAAACTTATCGTATAATGTTGAATATTAAACGATTCTCGATGCGTTGCACTTTCATGCGCCCTTGGGGCATAGGGGCTGATTCAACTCCGCCTCCTAAAATTGCGTCGGAGCGTTCCACTCTCGCTTCGTCCCAGATGCCGCTGTCGAGAAACGCGCGGTGGAGCGACGGGCCGCCTTCAACGAGCAGCGACGTGACACCGCGGCGGTAGAGGTCGGCGAGTGTGTCGGCAATCGACTCCGGCAGACACGCCTCTTCCACGCCCTCGCCAGCGTTTGGCAGTGTGTGTCCGCTTGAAGAGTAGAGGAGGGTGCGGTTGCCGTCGCTGAAAATCTGTCGGTCGGCGAGGTTGGAGCAGCTGTTGTGGCTCATCACCACGCGCAGCGGTTTCCGTCCTGTCCACAGGCGTGGCAGCAGCGACGGGTTGTCGCGGCGCACGGTGTTGGCCCCCACCATTATGGCGTCATATCCGGTGCGCTCGCGGTGCATCAGCGTCATTGTCGTTGGCGATGAAATCACGGCTTTTTCCTGGCTGCCGTCGCTGTCAACGAAACGGTCGGCCGACTCCGCCCATTTCAGCGTCACGTAAGGGCGGTGGTGAGTGTGGGCGGTCATGAATTTGCGGTTGATCCATTGGCATTGGCGTTCAAGCACTCCGGTGGTCACATCCACTCCGGCTTCGCGCAGCATTTTGATGCCGCGTCCGCTCACTTCCTTGAACGGGTCGAGGCAGCCCACCACGACGCGGGGAATGCCGGTGTCGATGATCAGTTTGCTGCAAGGCGGAGTCTTTCCGTAGTGCGAGCAAGGCTCAAGCGTGACGTAGATGGTGCTTTGCCGGAGCAGCTGTCTGTCGGCCTCGGCGACAGAGGCGATTGCGTTGACCTCGGCGTGCGCGTGACCCCATTGGCGGTGGAAACCTTCGCCGATGATGCGTCCGTCAGCCACCACCACGGCGCCCACCATCGGGTTGGGCGACACGCGTCCGAATCCGTTTTTTGCCAGCTGAAGCGCGCGGCTCATATATGTTTCGTCAATATTCATAAGAATTTAATACCTTTGTACAAGTGAAAAAATCGATTGTAGACATGCACGACCAAGTTTTAAGTCAGACTATAGCAAATATCCGCCATCGCCTTTCCGACAAATATGCGAAAGGGGAGATCGACGCCTTTGTCAGAATCATATTCCGTCAACTGATGCGCTACGAGCCTGTCGACATTTTGCTCCACAAAGATAGTGTTTTGTCGGGGTTTATCGTTGGAAAAATTGATAAAGTAGTGGATGAACTGCTGAAAAATCGACCAATTCAGTATATTTTCGGACAAACGTATTTCTGCGGACATACATTTAAGGTGGATGAGTCAACGCTTATTCCGCGTCCGGAAACCGAGGAACTCGTTGACTGGATTGTTGATGACAACAAGAAAACCGACCTGCGGGTGCTTGACTGCGGCACTGGAAGCGGATGCATAGCCGTGTCGCTTGCACTGGCATTGAAGTTTGCCGTGGTCGACGCCATCGACATCTCCGACGGCGCGCTAAGCGTGGCGCGTTCCAATGCCGAGGCGCTGAAGGCTGATGTGGCGTTTGCAAGGCGCGACATCCTTACGCTCTCGGGCGATGCGTGCCGCTACGACATCATTGTGAGCAATCCGCCGTATATCGCCGACTCCGAGAGAAAGGCGATGGAGCCTAATGTGCTCGACTATGAGCCTGCCACGGCGCTGTTTGTGCCTGATGCCGACCCGTTGCGCTTCTATCGCGCCATTGCCCGCTACGGACTTGGGGCTTTGCGGCAGAACGGACGGCTGTATTTTGAAATCAACAGCCGTTTTTCGGCAGAGATGCGTCAGATGCTTGAAGCGATGGGATATGTCGATGTGGAGGTGCGTCCCGACATCAGCCGTCGCCCGCGTTTTGTGCGTGCCGTGAAAGGAGGCGACCAATGGTGAAGCGGCAGCTGACCTACGAGTCGGCTCTTGCCAGGGCTGCGTCGCTCTGCTCGCGTGGCGAGCATGCTGAGGCGGAGATGCGTCGCAAACTGCGTCAGTGGGGCGCGGAGACGGGCGATGCCGACAGGGTGGTGGAATGGCTTGTCGACAACGGGTTTATCGACAACAGCCGCTATGCCCATGCGTTTGTCTACGACAAGTCGCGCTTCGACCTTTGGGGACGGGTGAAGATACGCCACCAGTTGCGGCTCAACGGTGTGGCTGGTGATGTGGTTGAGGAGGCGATGGCTGAAATCGATGAGGATGAGTATGTGGCGAATTTACGCACGTTGCTTGCGGCGAAAAGTCGCACGCTGACGGTTGCCGACCCTTACAAGCGCAAGGCATCGCTGATGCGCTATGGCGCGTCGCGAGGCTACGAGCCGTCGCTTGTGCTGAAGGTGATGGGGGAGATTGTCGACGGTGCTGAAGATTTTTGTGACGATGGGATTGAAGAGGCTGATTGATAGTGTTGCCGAGGTGTTTTACCCTCGGTTGTGTCCTGTGTGCGGAGAGAGGCTGGTCGCCGGCGAGCGGTCGGTGTGTCTGTCATGTCTGGCGGTGATGCCGCGTGTGGGGATTGCTCAGGGTGGCTGTCCGGAGGTGGAGCGTATGCTGCTCGGCAGCAGGCTTGTGGAGCGTGCGGTGTCAATGTTTGAGTATCATCGCGCCAGCCCTTACGCTGAGATTCTAAAAGATGCCAAATACCGCAACAGTCCGCGGATTGTCTACGACATGGCGCGCTTGTTTGCATGCGAGCTGCTGTCTGGCGGATTTTTCGACGGCGTGGACATGGTTGTGCCTGTACCGCTCCACAGCAGCAAGCTTGCACGCCGTGGCTACAATCAAAGTGCGTATATAGCATCGGGGGTTGCGGCGGCTACGGGCATACGGATGGTGGAGGCGCTTGCTGCTGTAAAGCGTCACTACACGCAGACTCATCGAAGCGTTGCCGACCGCCATGCCAATGTGGCGGGGGTGTTTGTGGCGAAGCCGGAGGTGGGGGAAAAGCATGTGCTGCTTGTCGACGATGTGATAACAACGGGATCTACGGTGATTGCCTGCTGCGATGCGTTGCAGGTTGCCGGTGCTGCCTCGGCGCGTGTGCTGTCGCTTGGCTTTGCCGGCGGAATGTAGAGGTCGTTTCAAAAGATAGGCTGCGGCTTGCACGGTTTTTCGCTCGCCTTGCACTATCTTTTGATAAGATAGGCTGCGGCTCGGAAATGCAAAATCAAATAAATTTGTTTTGCGATTGGATAAAACCGGCTGCGCCTCGGAAAAATTGAAGTAAACTTCATTTTTCGCTCGGCTTGCACGGTTTTTCACTCGCCTTGCACTATCTTTTGATAAGATAGGCTGCGGCTCGGAAAAACAAAACTTCAAGCAAGCTTGATTTTGTTTTTCGCTCGCCTTGCACTATCTTTGCAGTCGGTAAAAAAGAAAATAATTAACTAAACGATAAGAATATGAAGAAATTTTACGCATTGTTATTGATGGTTTTTGCCGTGGCTATGGGCGTGTCGGCACAAACTTACTACAACGGGAAATTGGACGTTGAAATGGTGGGCGAGAAGATTGCCGACGGTATGGATGCTCGTGTGTCTTTGTCGGAGTCGGCTGATGGCACTTATGTGTTTAAGTTGCCTGATTTCCGCATCACAATCAATGAAACGGAACTGCCTTGTGGCGACATCGTGGTTGAGGGCGTGACACGCAAGGATGGTAAGTTGTCAGGTTCGGTCAACGACTTGAGCCTCGCGATGGGGCAGATTCACGCAAAGGTCGACTTGGTGGGCACTGAGACTGCCGAAGGTGCTATGGACTTGGCTATCACCGTTGGTTGGTATACTGATTATCCAGATGATTTGAGTGCTACAATGCCTATCAACGTTACTTTCAAGGGTCAGAAATACGACAGCGTCGTTACAGAATATCCTGGTAAATTGGACGTTGAAATGTTAAGCGAGAAGATTGTCAGCGGTCAGGATGCGAAAGTTTATCTCCAGACAATCGACGAGGGCGTTTATATGTTCAAACTGCCTGATTTCCGCATCACAATCAATGAAACGGAGTTGCCATGTGGCGACATCGTTATTGAGGGCGTGACACGCACAGCCAACGCTACTGGTTTTGATCTCGCAGGTTCGGTCAACGACTTGAGTCTTGCCGAAGGCGCGATTCATGCAAAGGTCGACTTGGTGGGCACAGAGACAGCCGAAGGCGCTATGGATTTGGCAATCACTGTAGGTTGGTATTCTGGTTATCCAGATGATTTGGAGTCTACATTGCCTATCAGCGTTACTTTCAAGGGTCAGCGTGACGCTGGCGTGAATGTGGTTGAGGCAAGCGGAGCGGCAGTGCGTGGCGCAGAGGGCGCAATCGCTGTCGATGGCTTCGCAGGCCGTGTGAATGTCTACACAGTAGACGGCCGCTTGGCAGCGTCGGCACAGGTTGACGGCGAGGCAACCATCACTGTGGCAGCCGGACTCTATGTGGTTCGTGCAGGCGAGAAAACAGTGAAAGTGGTAGTGAAGTAAAAATCATTACAACATATTGATAATAGTGCACCCCGGCGGATTCCCGTCGGGGTGCGTTGTTTCTACTATACCGTAGTAGCGCATCTGCGATGCGCCTGTCATCACGCACTCCGTCGCCGACACGGCATCATGCAGACGGTAGATTCGCGCCAGCGTCGCCTATATCGTAGACGTGCACCACGGAGTGTGGTGGTGACGCGTATCGGAAAGATGTGAGGGAGGAAGTCCGCAAAGCGGACACGTTTTCAGTTAACCCCGGACTGCGTCCGGGGCTGGGAGGCTGGAGGGGTATGCACCGCAGCGCGGTGCCGCTGAGTGATGGACGACATCGCTGCAAGGCGCGTCAGCAGTGGGTTTGGGACAGACGCCGCTGTCGGACAGAGAAATAATTGTCGTAAAATAGTGTTGGTTAGCATAAAAGTTGTTACCTTTACACCGAATTTTCAATATTTGAAGAGCGATAAAGCGCATCTTTGCACGCTGAAATTCACGTGATTGCAGGTAGAGGCGCATACCGTAGTGCATGGGATAAGGATGCGTTGCGAATGAGTATATTTGCATAATTGCTCGCGAGGACAACAACAAAATAGGACGTTGAATTGTTTTAATCTCTGAGTGTTAAAAAATAGAATATAAACTAAAAACTGAAAATATGAAAAAATCATTTTTATTGAGCGGCGCTTTGCTCTTGAGCATCTCGGCTTTTACGGCGAATGCGCAGCAATTGCCTAATGTGGGTTTCGAAAGTTGGAAGACGACTTGCGGAAAAACGCTGTCTGTGCCAAATGATTTTAGGCAGAGACCAGGAGTTGAGCCAAGTGATTGGAATGGGTCAAATGTTAATCAGAAAGTTTCTATTTTTACTAAATCGGAGCCAGGATTGGTTACGCAGCAGACAGAAGGAAACAACAAGTATCTTCAATTGAAGAATATATTTGTGGGCGTTTCTTCTACATTAGGTTCTGTAGCTCCAGGTTTTGTTAATTTTGGAACTCCTTGGGTTTATGCATCGGCCACAATAGAAAAATGTGATGGAGGAACCTTTGGCGGACAATCCTTTGGATATAAGCCAGATGCAATAAAAGGAAAATATAAGAGAGCGGATTCTGACAAGGAAGGCAACCCAATATCTAACGATGAAAGCTCACATATAATTGTATATTTGTGGAATGGCACATATAAATCGTTTATTGGTTCTACCGATTTGAAAAAAAAAGAGGAAAAGGAAAATGTGGACAGAGCAGTGCTTGGAAAGACGACAGGATCGGCAAGTGGCAAGTTGGTGGCAAGTTGCGACAAGGCTTTTTCGTCTACAGCAAATAAGAATTGGGAAACCATAGTTGTCCCATTGGACTATGTGGCAAATGCAGGAAATCCAACAATGATGAATGTTATCATATCTGCTGGTGACTATTGGGATAGAGGTAAATTGTTGGATGGAACAACTCTTCTTGTCGACGATGTGGATTTCGTTTACTACTCAACATTGACATCGTTGAAGGTCGGAGGCGAGACAATTGCATTGCAGGATGGCGTTTACAACTACAACTTAAAGACGAATATGCCTTCAGTGAGCAAGAAGGATGTAGCTGCTGTTTGCAAGAGCCAATTTGCCGATGCAGACGTTACAATCGACAATGTTAATAAACAAATTAAGATTGTAGTGACAAATCAAGGAGGAAAAGATACTGATGGCGCAACTTCGCACACTTATACTTTGCAATATCCGGTGAAAACAACCTATCAAGGTTATCTTAACGTAAAGATGGGTTATGGTTATCTCGCTGGAAATGATGCACACGATATTAACATAACTGATTATAATGATGGAACATGCGATTTCGTGTTGCCGAATTTGACGGTGTTGATGCCTCTCGGCGATATTGAGATTAAGAACATGAATGTGACCACTGATGCCAGCGGTTTGAAAACATATAGTGGCGTTGAAAACAATAAAAAATTGATGAACGGCGCTATTACTGCAAACGTTAGAGTAAATGGCACAATCGACGCAAAAGGAACAGTCAATATGGTTGTGGATGTAGATTGGCTTAATGGAGAGGACGTAATTCCAATTAAAGTTAAATTCACATCCAGCGAATTGTCGGAAACTGTTGACGGCTACTACTTTATTGTGAAAGAAGACAAGTCGAATGCTTATGGTTGGGCTACAATCAAAGAAAACCAGCCAACACAATTGCTCGTTTATCCTAAATCAAAAGGAGAAGATGGCGTAGATTATCGCCTGACGGTTAAAAACCTTGTATGGGATGGAATGCTTAATGGTGACTTTGTTGTAGAAGGAGCAGCAATTGATGAGGATGAAAATAGTAATCCTATTTATTTCGTAGAAAATGCCCCAGTTTCATTTATGGGAGGAAAGACAGCCAGTGTTTCTGTAAATTCTGGTTATGATATGACAAAGGAGCCATACGAGTATGATATGAAATTCAACACCATTGTTGATGGCACTAATTATATTGTAGGATTTACAACCAATCAAGTTTCTTCATCAGTCAACGACGTTGAGGCAAGCGGCGCAGCAGTGCGTGGCGCAGAGGGCGCAATCGTTGTAGAAGGCTTTGCAGGCCGCGTGAACGTCTACACAGTCGACGGCCGCTTGGCAGCGTCGGCACAGATTGACGGCGAGGCAACCATCACTGTGGCAGCCGGACTCTACGTGGTTCGCGCAGGCGAAAAAGCAGTGAAAGTGGTAGTGAAGTAACATTATCACAACATATAATAACAGCGCACCCCGACGGATTGCCGTCGGGGTGCGTTGCGTTGTATAAGGTGGAAAAGTGCTATTTTCTGTTATGGAAACGAAAAAGATGTATACAATATAAAAATTATTGGAGCAGGTGTTGATGCGCGTTCAAAATATAGTACTTTTGCGTGTACAAACCATCAATAAAACATATATGAAAAAAAGTTTATTAGCTTTGGCTGTTTCCATGTGCGCCCTGTCGATGACGGCGGCTGAAACACCCAAGACAACCCAAGCACCCCCAGTTCCCCAAACATTCACCATTGACGGAAAAGACTACTCCTACAATTTGATTACAAGCAAGCAGGTAGGACCTGGTGTGGTCTACAACCGTATCCGCATTGCCGACTTCCCGTTGAACATCAACTACATGACAGTAGATTTGACAAATCCCTACAACCGTATCGAAACCCAGCAGGCAAACGAACGTGTAGGATCGACAGAGAAACTCGTTGATGCCTACGAGCGTATGCAGAAAGCCGGAAAGAAGCCAATCGGCGCTCAAAACGGCAACTTCTGGTGTGTGTCGGGAGCCGGACTAAATTCACAGTTCGCTCTCGGCACATTGATGAATGGAGGAATGCGCAACGGTCAGATTGTCAACGAGACCAACTGCCATAACGACATCTGGAATGAAGATCCGTCGCGCACAGGTGTGGTAGGTCTGGGATACGACAAAGACCTGCACATCGAGTCGATGTCGTGGAAAGGCTACATCTCGTCGCCACGCTTTGGCGCCGACCAGAAGCCGGAGTTCTATCTCGTCAACAAATTCTGCCGTTCAAACGGAGAAATGGTGCTCTACAACTCATTCTACGGCACTGCAAAGAAATTCCAGACAATCGAATATGTCAACGGTGCATGGACCACTGTCGACAACAAGACATGCGAGGTCTACCTCAAACTGAAAGACGGTCAGAAATGGACGTCGAACGGCGACATCGTGACGACAGTAGGCGAAATCCGCACCAACACCACCGCCGGCACACTCGGCGACTACGACATCTGCATTGCAGGCTCTGGCTCTTACAAGACAATGCTCGAGCAGCTGCAGGTGGGCGACGAGGTGACGGTCAACTATGCATGGTACTCTGTTGCCACAAACCAGCCTATTACCCTTGAGCAGGCTATCGGCGGCAATGCCATGGTGATGGTTGGTGGCGAACTTACAGGACGCAACGAAGACGAGACATACAACTCGCAGGTCTACAGCCGCTCGGCATACGGAAAGAGCCAGGACGGCAAGACTCTGTATATGTTTACAATCGACAAGTCGACCGACCCTGTGTACGGAGTATCGGCAGGCTGCAATACGTCGGTTATGTGTCAGATTCTCAAGCAGCTCGGCGCATGGGACGTGTGCAACGTCGATGCCGGCGGCTCTGCCCAGCTGATGGTGCAGGGAGCTGTTGTCAACAAGACAACCGAGGGCACACCGCGCGCCGTGGCAAACGGCTGGATGGTCTATTCAACCGCACCCGACGAGGATGCCACTACGATAACATCCATCGCATTCCTCGACCCGGCAATCCGCGTTCCGGTCTACTCATCCTACAAACCGATTGTGCTCGGCTACAACAAATACGGCGAACTCATCAGTGAGAACGTCGAGGGCGTTACGTTTGCAATAGCTCCGGAATATGGCGAAGTGACAGACGAAGGCATCAACATCCTCGGAAAAGAGGGAGAAACCACGCTCACCGCAACCTACAACGGCATCAAAGTGGAAAAGACTATCAATGTGATTTCAGCGGAGGTGGGCGTGAGAGTGCCGCAGCTGCTCAATGACGGCCGTGAATATCCTATCGAAGTTGTCTCGAAAGTGGGATTCGACTCGTTTGTAACCGACCCGTCACGTCTGGACTGGACAGTTGCCGATCCGGAAATCGTGAAGGTTGAAAACGGAGTGCTCAAAGGTCTCAAGAACGGCACAACAACCGTTACAGGCCGTCTGCAGACCGTTGAGACACAGGTGACAGCCACCGTTGAACTTCCGGAGGGCGAGACAATGGCAGCCATCAGCGAATATCCGGAGAAGTGGACAATGAATCAATTAGGCGGCACCGGCCTTGCCATCTCAGCGTATGAGCAGGGCTTGAAATTCGCCTACACAGGCAACGGCGTTGGCCGCGGCGCATACATACAGGGCGAAGCGTCGATACGCCTGTGGAGTATGCCTAAGGCGTTGCGTTTCAGCGTAAACCCTGGCGACGCCACCGTGAAACGCCTGTCATTGACATTCACCAACGGAGCAGGCAAGACCTATCCGGCAGTCAACGTCACCACCGACGAGATGGCGAAAAACACCGTGTCCACGTTCGAGCTTCCGCTCGAGAGCGTGATAGACATCAACGACGTTTCAAACTATCCGTTGACCGTCAACGCAATCCGTATGGATTTGGGCAAGTCTGACAAAGGCAAGGCATACGAATTGCTCATACCTGAGTTCAAGGCCGTCTACAACACATACGGCTCGGTGGAGACACTGAATGCCGAGGCATCGTCGATGCGTCTTTATCCGAATCCTGTGGCTGACGGCATGCTCAACATCGCCGCCGAAGGCGTAGGCACCCTCAGCGTCTACAACAATGCCGGCGCGCTTGTGCTCAGCCAGCCGCTCGACTGCTCGGCAGGCGTGGCTGCAGCCAATGTGGCATCGTTGCAGGCAGGCATCTACTACGCCCGCTTTGTTACCGCAAACGGCGCTTCTGTGCAGAAATTCATAGTGAAGTAGCGAGTCGTTACGACACATCAGATATCGCACCCCGGCGGAATTCCGTCGGGGTGCTTTGCATCGGGCAGACACATTGATGTGTTATGAAAATAAAAAAGATGTATATAACATAAAAAATAACGCAGTAAATGTTGGTGCATATTCAAAATGTCGTAACTTTGTGAGTACAAACCATCAATAAAACTTATATGAAGAAAAGTTTACTCACATTGGCTGTTTCCATGTGCGCCCTGTCGATGACGGCGGCTGAAACACCCCAAACATTCACTATCGACGGAAAGGACTACTCCTACAATTTGATTACAAGCAAGCAGGTAGGACCGGGCGTGGTCTACAACCGTATCCGCATTGCCGACTTCCCGTTGAACATCAACTACATGACAGTAGATTTGACAAATCCCTACAACCGTATCGAAACCCAGCAGGCAAACGAACGTGTAGGATCGACAGAGAAACTCGTTGATGCCTACGAGCGTATGCAGAAAGCCGGAAAGAAGCCAATCGGCGCTCAAAACGGCAACTTCTGGTGTGTGTCGGGAGCCGGACTAAATTCACAGTTCGCTCTCGGCACATTGATGAATGGAGGAATGCGCAACGGTCAGATTGTCAACGAGACCAACTGCCATAACGACATCTGGAATGAAGATCCGTCGCGCACAGGTGTGGTAGGTCTGGGATACGACAAAGACCTGCACATCGAGTCGATGTCGTGGAAAGGCTACATCTCGTCGCCACGCTTTGGCGCCGACCAGAAGCCGGAGTTCTATCTCGTCAACAAATTCTGCCGTTCAAACGGAGAAATGGTGCTCTACAACTCATTCTACGGCACTGCAAAGAAATTCCAGACAATCGAATATGTCAACGGTGCATGGACCACTGTCGACAACAAGACATGCGAGGTCTACCTCAAACTGAAAGACGGTCAGAAATGGACGTCGAACGGCGACATCGTGACGACAGTAGGCGAAATCCGCACCAACACCACCGCCGGCACACTCGGCGACTACGACATCTGCATTGCAGGCTCTGGCTCTTACAAGACAATGCTCGAGCAGCTGCAGGTGGGCGACGAGGTGACGGTCAACTATGCATGGTACTCTGTTGCCACAAACCAGCCTATTACCCTTGAGCAGGCTATCGGCGGCAATGCCATGGTGATGGTTGGTGGCGAACTTACAGGACGCAACGAAGACGAGACATACAACTCGCAGGTCTACAGCCGCTCGGCATACGGAAAGAGCCAGGACGGCAAGACTCTGTATATGTTTACAATCGACAAGTCGACCGACCCTGTGTACGGAGTATCGGCAGGCTGCAATACGTCGGTTATGTGTCAGATTCTCAAGCAGCTCGGCGCATGGGACGTGTGCAACGTCGATGCCGGCGGCTCTGCCCAGCTGATGGTGCAGGGAGCTGTTGTCAACAAGACAACCGAGGGCACACCGCGCGCCGTGGCAAACGGCTGGATGGTCTATTCAACCGCACCCGACGAGGATGCCACTACGATAACATCCATCGCATTCCTCGACCCGGCAATCCGCGTTCCGGTCTACTCATCCTACAAACCGATTGTGCTCGGCTACAACAAATACGGCGAACTCATCAGTGAGAACGTCGAGGGCGTTACGTTTGCAATAGCTCCGGAATATGGCGAAGTGACAGACGAAGGCATCAACATCCTCGGAAAAGAGGGAGAAACCACGCTCACCGCAACCTACAACGGCATCAAAGTGGAAAAGACTATCAATGTGATTTCAGCGGAGGTGGGCGTGAGAGTGCCGCAGCTGCTCAATGACGGCCGTGAATATCCTATCGAAGTTGTCTCGAAAGTGGGATTCGACTCGTTTGTAACCGACCCGTCACGTCTGGACTGGACAGTTGCCGATCCGGAAATCGTGAAGGTTGAAAACGGAGTGCTCAAAGGTCTCAAGAACGGCACAACAACCGTTACAGGCCGTCTGCAGACCGTTGAGACACAGGTGACAGCCACCGTTGAACTTCCGGAGGGCGAGACAATGGCAGCCATCAGCGAATATCCGGAGAAGTGGACAATGAATCAATTAGGCGGCACCGGCCTTGCCATCTCAGCGTATGAGCAGGGCTTGAAATTCGCCTACACAGGCAACGGCGTTGGCCGCGGCGCATACATACAGGGCGAAGCGTCGATACGCCTGTGGAGTATGCCTAAGGCGTTGCGTTTCAGCGTAAACCCTGGCGACGCCACCGTGAAACGCCTGTCATTGACATTCACCAACGGAGCAGGCAAGACCTATCCGGCAGTCAACGTCACCACCGACGAGATGGCGAAAAACACCGTGTCCACGTTCGAGCTTCCGCTCGAGAGCGTGATAGACATCAACGACGTTTCAAACTATCCGTTGACCGTCAACGCAATCCGTATGGATTTGGGCAAGTCTGACAAAGGCAAGGCATACGAATTGCTCATACCTGAGTTCAAGGCCGTCTACAACACATACGGCTCGGTGGAGACACTGAATGCCGAGGCATCGTCGATGCGTCTTTATCCGAATCCTGTGGCTGACGGCATGCTCAACATCGCCGCCGAAGGCGTAGGCATCCTCAGCGTCTACAACAATGCCGGCGCGCTTGTGCTCAGCCAGTCGCTCGACTGCTCGGCAGGCGTGGCTACAGCCAATGTGGCATCGCTGCAGGCAGGCATCTACTACGCCCGCTTTGTCACCGCAAACGGCGCTTCTGTGCAGAAATTCATCGTGAAATAACTATTTCTAAACATAACTTATGAGAACTAAACTTTTGATCCTTGCGGCTGCATGCTCTTTGGCGGTATCGGCGCAGCAAGTGGAGATCACCAGCCGGCAGCAATTGCTGAAAGGCACGGAGAGCGGCATCTGCAATCCTGTGCTCAGCGCTGACGGGCAGAAACTGCTGTTCACACATGCGGACTACAAAGGCTTGAAACTCTATGATTTCAGCAGTGACGTAACCACAACAATCGCAACCGACGATATGGCGGGATTCCATCCGTCGTTCTCGCGCGACGGCAAGAGCGTGTATTTCTTGTCGCAGACCCGCGAAGATATGCGCGTCTACCGCGAGGTGAAAGCCTACAACCTTGAGGCCCGCACATCGATGGCTGTCACTGAAAAAGCCCGCGGAATGCAGGCTCCGGTGGCTGTCGACGGCGGTTTTGCCGCTGTCAGCGACAATGGACGCAAACTGAAGGCAGACCGTAAGGGAGGCACATACGTGTATGCACGCGGCGCACAACTCATCGTGGTGCGCAACGGCAAGGAGCAGCAACTGCAGCCAGTGGCTACCGACCACACATATATGTGGGAGTCGTTGTCGCCCGACGGCAATAAAATCCTGTTCTATGCCGGCGGCAAAGGCGCATACGTGTGCGACCTTGAAGGCAACGTGCTGGCATCGCTCGGACGCTATGAGGCTCCGCGCTGGGCTGGCAACGATTATGTGGTTGCCGAGAACGCCACAAACGACGGCCACCAGTATGAGTCGTGCCAGATTATGCTTATGAAGGCCGACGGCTCGTTTAAATACGCCCTCACAAAGCCTGAGACAATGACAATGAATCCTTCGGCGTCAGCCAACGGCTCGCGTATAGCCTACAACACCATCGACGGTCGTCTTTTCGTTATGGATATCAAAATTTCTGAATAGAAACCGTAAACCCGCAAGAAAATGAAAAAACTGACAGTTACAACGTTAGGTTTGGCAGCAGCCCTTTGCGTGGGTGCGGCCAATCTGAAAGATTTGAAAATCTATGTGAATCCAGGTCATGGCGGACACGACAGTGACGACCGCAACGTGGCTGTGCCTCCGTTCAAGCAAGGTGACCCGGAAGGTTATTGGGAATCGAACTCAAACCTTGTCAAAGGTCTTGACCTCCGCGACATGCTGCAGAAGTTTGGCGCAAGAGTGATGATGTCGCGTGTCACCAATACAACCGCCGACGACCGTGGCCTCCACGAAATCGGAGAAGAGGCAAATGCCTACGGTGCCGACTTCTTCTTCTCAATCCACAGTAACGCGACAGGTACGTCAAGCCGCGTGAACCAGCCGTTGATGCTTTACCGCGGCTTTACAAACGACCCTGTGTCGCCAGAAGCCAAAGAGATGTCGCTCATTCTCAACAAGCAACTGCTCGAGAATCAGGTGACTTCATGGTCGAGCACAAACACATGGCTCGCCGGCGACTACGATTTCTATGATTGGGGCGTAGGTGTCGGACTTGGTGTGCTCCGCAAGCTAACTGTGCCGGGAATGCTTTCCGAAGGTTCTTACCACGACTACATTCCAGAGACTTACCGTCTGCTCAACAAGGATTACTGCTGGCTTGAGGCTTACCACTTCACCAAATCAGTGATGGAATACTTCAAGGCATCGGAAACGTTTGCAACAGGTGTGGTCTGCGGCTCGCTCTACGACTCCCGACTTATCCGCACAGAGCCTATCTACAACAACATCTTCTATGGTCACGACAAGATGAAGCCAATTTGTGGCGCAACAGTGGAACTATTGCAGGGCGGCGCGGTGAAATACACTTACACAACCGACCAGCTTTTCAACGGTGTGTATATGTTCAAGGATGTGGAGCCGGGCAAGTATACCCTTAAGGTGTCGCATCCGGAATATGACGCTTTTGAGCAGGAGGTGGATGTGACTGCCAACAACGTCACTTACCAGAACCTTGCGCTCGACCGCACTCGTTCGACTGCTCCGGAAGTGGTGAAATATTCGCCTGTATGGAAAGAAGGCGACGCTGATTTGGCTTGCAACGTGCCCGTTGTGATTGACTTCAACTGGGATATGGACGTTGAGTCGGTTGAGAAGAATTTCTCCATCACTCCTGCTGTAGAGGGAACAATCCGTTGGGAAGACTCGCAATATCGTCTCGTTTTCGAGCCTAAACGCGCTTACGAAACCAACACTCTCTACACCGTGCGTATCGGCAAGGACGCTATGCATCCAGCCGGTATGAAATTTAAGGAAGACTTCGTGATGCAGTTCCGCACCGACAATTTCAACACGTATGAGGTGGCTACAAGCTCACCGTCGGAAGGTGCTTTGGTACATTATAAAACTCCGTTGGTTGAGTTCCGTTTCAACGGTCAGCCAACAACCGCCAAACTGCAGGATCAAATTGTGATTAAAAACAGCGCAGGTGTGGCTCAGTCTTATTCTGTGCGTTCAAGAAAGTTCAGCAAGCCTGGTGACGACTATGGTTATTTCCAAATCAAATTGTCGAAAGACCTTGTTGTCGGTGAGCAATACACTGTAGAGGTTTCGGGTGATGTCTGCGATGAAAACGGCATCAAGTTGGCTGCGCCGATGAAGTTCAACTTTACGGCTGTCGATGCCGCTGTCGACAATGCTGTCGTGACGGCTGTCGACAACCTCGACGCTGACGGTGCGCTCGTGAAAGACGAAGAGGCTGCAGCAGGCTGCAAGACGCTGACTGTGGCACGCAACACATCGACTAAACTTGAAGGCGCGGCTGCCTACAAGGTGGATTATGTGTTTGAGGCATTGGAAGGCGGCAACGCCGCTGTGAAATTTGCCACAGCGCCGGCGGCAGCGTTTACAAACGCAAACATGATTTCGCTGAAGGTTTATGGCGACTTGAGCGGCAACCAGCTTAAAGCCGTGTTTGCTAACGGAGCGGAGAAGAAAACCGTTTCGCTCGGCGCTCTCGACTATCTCGGATGGAAAGACGTGAAGGCTTCACTTGAAGGAATCGGAGAGGGCAGCTACACGCTTCAGGGATTTGTTGTTGAGCAGGTTGGCAACGCATACGGCAAGAAGGGCATCATCTATCTCGACAAGGTGGCGCAGGGAGCCGCTGCCGACGGGGTGGCAAAGGTGGAAATCGCAGGTCTGCGCATCTATCCTAACCCAGCAAGCGAACTGCTCATCGCCAATGCCGACGGCACAATTCTTGGCGTTGAGGTGCTCACTCTCGACGGTCGTACAGTTGCCCGCACCACAACCAATGTGGTCAACGTAAGCGACCTTGCCGAAGGTGCGTATATCGCTAAAGTCTATACATTGTCGGGCTGCGAAAGCCGTCAAATCGTCGTTAAGCACTAATCCGCATATACGGCCCATTATAAGAAATCGCCACGCTGGTAAACACCGGCGTGGCGATTTCATTGATAAATCAGTCTGTATTGTTAATCTTCAAGCATATATTCTATTGTAGTGACCACTCTCACTTCCTTAATGTAAGGCGTGTTTTGGTCGCGGTCGTCGATAGAGAACTGTCCCTGCGACGCCGATTTGATTTTGCCGAGGCTGCTCTCTGAGTCGGCGGCAAACTGCATCGCCGCCTTGCGAGCGTTTTGCGTCGCTTCCTTGATCATTTCAGGCTTCACGGTGTTGAGGTCTGTGAAGTCAAACTGTGTGGTGGCGCTGTAGTCGAACGAGATTGCCACGCCCTGCTCTATTAGCGACGACTGGTTCTCGATAAGTTTCAACACGGTGTCAACCTTCTTGGTGTTGACCGTCACAACCGAATTGATGCGGTAGCGATAGGGTGTGAGGTTGGAACTATAGGAGTCGGCTTGAAGGTCGGTGACCACAACGTTTGTGCTTATTTCTGAATCCTCGATGCCGCTTGACCGCAGGAATTTCTTCACAATCTTGTTTTTGGCGTCAACGCGGTTGTAAAGGCTCGGCAGGTCGTCGCCGAGTTCCTTAAACACAATAGGCCAAATCACTTTGTTGGCTTTCACTTCACGCACAGCCAAGCCTTTCACGGTCACTACCCTCTGGTTTTGCAGGAAACTGCCGAGTCCGGCTTTGATGCAGAACCCCAATACTACGATTCCCACGGCGACTATCGCAGCGGCAATCACTGTTTTCATCTTGTCCATAGTCAAAAACTTATGTCGTTTCAATTATAGACAATCAGAAGAGGCTTTTGGTTTAATCTGCCCGATAGTATTTTTGCAGATACAAGCGAGCGAGGAAGTCCCAGTTGTCGTGAAGAATCGACGTGTCTTTTGCCGACGGCCAACGGGCGGCCGGAACCATATCGTTGTCAAACAGATAGCGGAGCAGGTCGACAGGGCATACCCCTTGCTCCATCACGAGGCGGTGGGCATCGGTTGCCGTGGCGTCGAAAGCCGTGTTTGAAGGGTGGCTGACGTATTGCGCTATGTCCTTGGCTATAATCATTCCCTTGTGGCGGTCGGCATAGATTACGAAGTTGTTGTGTCCACGCAGGTGAGGAAAATGTCCGCCAGGCTCGTCGCCCCATCCGAGTCGCTCCGACAGAAAACGCTCCAAATCGTCGTATGTGGCGCAGAACGCTATCGGTTCGCCGCCGGTGGCACGGCACAAGGCGGTGAAATATTCATGTTCGCCACCGCGGTGCGGATTTGCCGTCGCCGGTATGCGGTCGTCGACAATCAGTCGCAGCCATTCGTCGGCAAGCAGTGCGAGTGGTCCTGTAGGCTGCTCGAACGTGGTGTGCAGACGGCTCTCGTCGGTCAGCGTCTCCTCGACCGACAGCTCTTCATTCTCATCAACCTCCGGCTCATAGTGATGCTTGCTGACAGGGCGCATGAAGTAACTGTTCCAAAACAGCCATCCCGATGTCAGGAAGATGTTGCGCACCTGCTCGCGGTCGTCAAGGTCGAGCTCTTGAAGCGGCTTGAAATCGGATGCTGCCGGAGCGTCATCGTAGATGTATGCGAACAGACGGTAGACCTGATGCGACAACCGCAGCAGGTCGCTGTCGACGGGCGACACAAGTCCCATGAAGCCGAGGTGCGACTCCAGCGAGTACCAGGCAATGAACTGCACGTCGATTTGATTCAGCTCCGCGTCGACATATCCGTCAGGCTCATCGTAGAACGGCACTGGACGCCCGTAGAGATGACGGCACATTTTGACAAACGAACGCCAGAGTCCGGCATCTGCCACTACATCTTGAAAATATCCCACAAGGTCAAGTGCCACGCGCTTGCGCAGTCCTTCGCCCACCTCGGGCAGCACCTTCATGCCAGCCCACAGTTTGTCGACATATTGTGCCAGCATCAAGTAGTAGTCGTCTGTTGGATGCTCGGCATCGGGATTTGGAAGCATGCGCTTCAAATCATCTATTCTGATTTCCATTTTCTCAAAGATTGTATCGTTTCCTCAATTGCTTGTATTCATCGGTTTGCCTCACGTTGTGCAGCCACTTGTTCATGCGCTGCAGCAGTACGGTGTCGTTTTTTGCCATAGCCCATGCCTGGAATTGGTTGAAGCTGATGGCGGTGCTGACGTCGATGTCGGCATAGCGGACGGCAAGGCTGCGCGCTGTGTTGTCGCTGACCACGGCATAAAGCTCGTCGCCTGCCGCTACAAGCAGAAACAGCTGTTCCTGGCTCTTGTCGAGCGTACGCACATGGATGCTGTCGCCAATCTCGCGCGCCAGATTGGCAATGCGTGTAGCCACAGGCGACCCGTTTGCCACACACACCGTCTTGCCGGCAAGGTCAAGTTGCGACTTTACAGCCACAGAGCCGTCTTTTCCGCGCCGTTGCACAAGCACCTGCTTGTCGATAGCCACAGCGTCGGTAAAGAGATATTGTTGCTTGAAATCGCTTGTCGACGGCATTTGTGCCGCTACGATGTCGACCGTTCCCTCGCGCAGCTGCTTCAGGCTTCCGTCGAGCGACGTCATCGGATGGAATTTGATGTGCAGATGCTCGCGCTTGGCAATTAAATTCAGCAGGTCGTGGCTGAATCCGCCGAGGGTGTCGGCATACATGTACAGCGACAGGGGAGAATACTCTATAGCCACATCGATGGTGTCGCCGCCGCTGCTCTGCGCTTCCTTCGACGCATATTGGCGGCTGCAGCGTCCGAGAGCCACCATCAGTGCTATGGTGGCGACAAGCAGTGCCGCATATATTTTCAATTTGGGCTTCATCAGCATTGGTGTCTTCATAGCGATGCCAGTTTGTGGTTTGTCAGTTCGCGAAATCAACCGACAGTCCGAGTTGGAAACGGCTTGGATTTATTGGATGGTGAAGGGCTGAGAAATACTCCTTTCCGCCGAACAACCCTTGGTTCAAGTGGCTGTACATCACAAAAAATCTGGTCTTCTTCAACTTGAAGTCGGCATATGCGTTCATCAGCGGATAGTTGCCGATGAGTTTCTCATGCTGGGTGTGGAACGCCATTGTGGCTGGTTGGTAAGCCGGAGCGTAGTAGCGTGTATAGTAGCTGCAGTCCACACCGAGGTTGACGTGCAGCACTCGGGCAATCTTGAACTGGAAGTACAGGTTGCTGTAGACCGCCAGTTTGGGCAGCGACAGCACCTCTTCCTTGCTTGAAGTCTGATATGTCACGGAGTTTTCCCAATTGAACGCGCGGAAATGCAAGTCCTGTTTCAAGCGCAGCGACAACACCTGCACGCTGCCACTCTCTTGAGCAGGGAGAGCGTCGTTGTTGAAATAGACATAGTTCTGCAGGTTTTCGACACCGGCAGAAAATGAAGTCCAAGTGTGGGGAATGTCGAGTGTGCCGCCCACGCGCACGCGGCGAATCTTGCCGAAATCGTTTTTCCAGGCGAAATGGTTTGAAATATAGTTCTTTAGCAGATATGGCGCTTCGGTGTTCTTGAAAAATCCTTCGCCCGTGATGCGCACGGTGTCGCCGAAAAGACGGAAACGTGTGCTCACAACGCCGCTGATGTCGATGTCGCCAGCCACCGGGCCTACAAGTCCGAACTGAGCCGTCGCCGAGTATGTCAGCACCGATCCGCGCTGCTTGGTCAGCTGTCCGCCCACCCACAACAGATTCTCCGTCTTGCTGTGGTCAATGCCGAACGAAGGAAACGGAGTCAATCCCTCTGGTTTATATTGGCTTGTGAGCATAGTGTCGACAACCTGCGTGTAGCGGCGCAGCTCATGGGTGGCATAAGCCGACAGTCCGAATTTGGCGTTCTTCTTGAAACCCTCGATAAGGTCTATTCCGAAAGTGTTGCGCAGATGCCAATATTTTGTTTCCTCGTCGGTGCCGTCTATGCTTAGGTAATTGTTTGCAAAATATTTGGCATCGTCGGTAGCACTCTGGTTTTTGAACTTGTGGGTGTTGGTTTTGTAGTCCATAGTCCAAATGAAACTCGACACAGGCACGTATGTGCGCCGTTTCGTGGTGTCGTTGACAGTTTCCTCCTGCCAGTATCCCACCTTGTAGCGGTGGTTCATGTAAAATTCCCAACCTTTTACGCGAGAGAAAGCCGACGACAGATTCACGGGTATCGCCTTGGCGTCAATCTTAGAGTCGCCGCCCTGTAGTTGTGCAGGGTCGCTGATGTAAAGATCGTCGGTGATACCGCCGTTTTCATGGTTCAGCGAATTGTAGCTGAAAAACATGGCGTGCATGTCATATCGGTCGCCGATATACGATGACGAGAAACCCCAGCCGAAATTTTTCAGAGCCTGACGGTCATAGCCGCCCTTTGAATAAAGATAGTCGAGTTGGGCACCAAACTGCAGCCGCTTGTTGACGTTGCCGGAAAACTCGCCTTTCAGCCGGTCCTGTCCGGAATTGCGTCCGCCGCCCCAGCTGTAGCCGAGCAGAGTCATAGGCACACGAGTGTTGTAATAGCGCTGATTGTCGGCGCTGTGGAGCCAATGGCTCAACACATCCTCAAATTGAAATTCCGACCATTCCTCACGGTTGAAAAATATCTCGTCAACTCCGGCACAGCCGAAATTGCCGGTTGTCGCGTATGCGTCGGTAGTCATCGCCGGCACAAACTGGCGGTGATAGCCTTGATAAAGGGTGTCGATGGTCGACGGTGTGCGGAGTCCGAGCGGTCCGCTAACCTGCCAAGAGTATCCCGGCTCAATTGTCTGTTTCTTCTTTGCCGCGACGCCAAACGCCATGACAAAGCACATTATATATACGAATATCCGTTTCACGTTGCAAAGATAGTGCAAGCCGAGTGAAAAACATTCAAACTTGTTTGAAAATGTTTTTCCGAGGCGCAGCCTATTTTATGAAAAGATAGTGCAAGGTGAGTGAAAAACATTCAAACTTGTTTGAAAATGTTTTATGAAAAGAGGTTATCGTCGCAGAGCGACGACACTTTTCCGCAACAAAAAAACGGGCGGCGATTACTGCCGTCCGTTTTTTTGTACGCCCGTGGGGAGTCGAACCCCAATCGTCGGAACCGGAATCCGATATTCTATCCATTGAACTACGGGCGCATTTTTCCGATTTGCGTTGGCAAAAGTACAAAATAAATGTTAGCTTTGCAAAAAGGTTTATGCAGAATTTATGAATGTAAAGATAGAAGACAGTTGGAAAAAAGCGCTTGGCGAAGAGTTTGAAAAAGATTACTTCCGCACGCTTGTCGATTTCGTGAAACGTGAATATGCTTCATCACAGGTGTTTCCGCCGGGAAATGAAATCTTTGCGGCGTTTGATGCCACCCCGTTCGACCGAGTGAAGGTGGTGATTCTCGGTCAGGACCCATACCACGGCGAGCATCAAGCCAACGGACTCTGTTTCTCTGTCAACGACGGAATCCCTTTTCCGCCGTCGCTGCTCAACATTTTCAAAGAGATAAAAGCCGACATCGGCACGGAAATTCCCTCATCGGGCAATCTTGAGCGGTGGGCAAGGCAGGGAGTGTTGCTGCTCAACGCTACGCTGACGGTGCGTGCCCACGAGGCGGCTTCACATCAAGGTCATGGTTGGGAAACGTTTACTGACGCCGTGATTGCGCATCTCGCTGCCACACGCGAGCATCTGGTGTTTCTGCTTTGGGGCGCTTATGCCATCAAGAAAGGCGCGTTTATCGACCGCTCGCGGCATCTTGTGCTCACGTCGCCGCATCCGTCGCCTCTGTCAGCCCATCGAGGCTTCTTCGGAAACCATCATTTTTCTCAAGCCAACGCCTACTTGTCACAACACGGTGAAACACCTATAAACTGGTAATTATGAGACTGCTTCTCACGTCATTGCTTATGTTGTCGGCAACGCTGACTTATGCCGCCGACACGTCGACACGCATTTTCGACCAGTCGATGCGGTCGTTGCGCGCTTGTCTGGAAACCGACTATTACGCACCGCCAGTAATCGAACTCGGAGGCGACGACCGTGTACGTGTGGAGTTTGACGACATCAACTCCGAACGGCGCTATATGCGCTATTCGCTGCTTCACTGCGATGCTGCGTGGCAACCGTCTCAAATCGTTGAAAGCGACTATGTCGACGGCTTTAATCAAGCCGATGTCGAAGACTGTGAGTTCTCCTCTGGCACGTTTGAGCAGTATGTGCATTACGGTATCAGCCTGCCTAATCAGGATATGCCGATACTCCTGTCGGGCAATTATCTGCTGAAGGTGTATCTTGAGGACGATCCCGATTGCGTTCTGCTGCAACAAAGATTCTGTGTTGTGGAGAAGCGTGTGGGCATCGGTGCCGTGGTGTCGTCGCGCACCGACGTGGACTATAACGACAGCCATCAACAGATTTCCATAACGATAAACACCGCAAACTGGAGCATCAACAACCCTTACTCCGACCTGCGTGTCGTTGTCACCCAAAACCAGCGCACCGACAATGAGGTGATGGTGACACAGCCTTTGCGTGTCAGCGGCAACACTATTGTGTTCGACCACGACCGTCAGCTGATATTTCCAGGAGGAAACGAGTTCCGTCGGTTTGAGATGGTCACAACAAACTATGCCGGGATGGGGGTGGAACGCTACACGTACAGCCATCCATACCACCATGCCGTGCTGGAAACCGACGAGCCTCGCGCGTTTGAATCTTATTCTTTCGACCGCACGCAGTACGGACGGTTCACAATCCGTGAAAGCAACTCCTACGACTCAAACACTCAGGCGGACTATATGATAACCCATTTCTCGCTTGCCATGCCGAGGCTTGCCGACGGCGACGTGTATGTCGACGGGGAATTTACGCAGCATCGGTTCGCCAACTCAAATCGCATGCATTATAATGTTGATACACAATGTTATGAGCTCGACTTGCCGTTGAAGCAGGGAGCCTACAACTATCAATATCTGTGGCTGCCAAATGGAATGAATGTGGCGCAGACGGCTAAAATCGAGGGCGACCACTACCAGACGGTCAACGAATACATGATCCGTGCATACTACCGGGTGCCGGGCGAACGCTACGACCGCCTGATTGGCTACGGGCTGATTTACTCCGGGCATTGAAAGTCAAAATTCGCTTGTTGTGAAAAACATACATGATTTAATACGCATTTAAGAATAAAGTATTACCTTTGCATCGGAAATGGTTGCTCTGGCTTGTAGCGACGAGCCGTGACGGAGCATTAAAAGGGAATGAGGTGAAAGTCCTCAACAGTACCCGCTGCTGTAAGTTCTCGATGCCGGACAAATGTTCGGCAGGCAAAAGATGCTTTTAGAATGTCACTGACAATAGCTGTCGGGAAGGCAAAGGCATCAGGAATAAGTCAGAAGACCTGCCAACCAAAATATACATAAGATTGTCTGCGGGATTATGGACTTTTATATGTGATGGCTGGCAGTAACTCTGCCCAGCCGTTATATGTTTGCGATTTTAACAGATTGACCCCGTTTAGAAGTCTTATGACTTGCAAAAACGGGCGTTTTTTTGTTTTAAGTAAACTGTAACATTACGAATGAGGATTTTTCCTTTATTGTTTTTATGCTTGCCCTCGCTTGGAGTTTTGGCGGCAGAACCACAGGACACAACCGCGGAACGGATGCTCAATCTGAAAGAGGTTGTCGTCACAGCCACGGTGCCGCAGATTGATGTCATCCCTGCGCAGAAACTCAGTGGCGAGGAGCTGAAACGTCTCAACAGCAACAGTGTGGCTGATGCGTTGCGCTATTTCTCCGGAGTCCAGGTGAAGGACTATGGGGGAGTGGGTGGCATAAAGACAGTAAACATCCGATCAATGGGCACCAACCACACCGGTGTGGTTTATGACGGTGTGGAGCTCGGCAACGCACAAAACGGACAAGTCGACCTGGGGCAGTTCTCGCTCGACAATATCGACGGCATTTCGTTATACAACGGTCAGAAAAGCGAGATTCTTCAGCCTGCCAAGGATTTCGGCTCGGCGGGATCAATCTATATACGTACGCGCACTCCTGAATTCAACGGAGGAGAGACATATCATCTGCGCGCCACGCTGCGGGCTGGCTCGTTCGACCTGCTCAATCCTTCGGCGTTGCTGGAGCTGAAATTGTCAGACAAAGTCAACGCCTCGCTTAGCGCGGAATGGATAAATTCGAGCGGAAAGTACAAATTCCGTTACCGGCGTGTCAATCCGGCTGGCGAACTGGCATACGACACAACAGCCGTGCGCCAGAACGGCGACATTAACGCCACTCGTTTGGAGGCTAATCTCAATGGTGTGGTGAAGTCAGGACAGTGGCATTTCAAGGTCTACAACTACAATTCCGAGCGTGGCGTGCCGGGGGCGATAGTCAATAACGTATGGCGTCGCGGAGAACGCATCTGGGACACCAACTCGTTCGCTCAAGTCAATTATACTCAGACATTCGGCAAGTTCACCACGCTCAACAACCTGAAATATGCGTTCTACCGCACTCATTATGTCAACAACGACGACAAGCAGATAAAAATCGACAATCTGTATAAGCAGAAAGAAGTCTACTTCTCGTCGGCCAACGAATATGTGTTGTTTCCGTGGTGGCACGTCTCGGCAGCTTACGATTTCCAATGGAACACGCTCGACGCCGATGTCTACGGGTTTGCGCAACCCGACCGCTTCTCAAATATGCTGTCGGTTGCAACAGCGTTCGACCTGGGCAGGTTAAAGGCGCAGGCGAGCGTTTTGGCTACATTTATCCACGATTCACTCAAGGGACAGCAGTCGCCCTCCGACAAGCATGTGCTGACACCTGCGGCGTTTGTGTCATACACATTGGTGAGAGGCTTGTCGGCAAGGGCGTTCTACAAACAGTCGTACAGAATGCCTACGTTCAACGACCTGTACTATGCCGATATGGGAAACTCGAAACTCAATCCCGAGCGCGTGACGCAGTACAATCTTGGCTTGCTGTTCAGCAAGCGCGGTGGCGGACTGGTGAGCGAAATGCGGTTCAGCGGCGATGCATACTACAATTACGTCAAAGACAAGATTGTGGCTTATCCTAAGGGGCAGCAGTTCCGTTGGACAATGCTCAATCTCGGCAAGGTGGACATCCGCGGTCTCGACGTCTCGGCGCAGGTGACGCTCAATCCGCTGCGCGACTTTTTTGCCACGGTTCGCGCGCAGTACACCTATCAGCGCGCCATCGACGTGACCAATCCTTCCGACAATTACTATCGCGACCAGATTCCTTATATTCCCCACCATTCCGGCTCGGCGGTGGTTAATCTGACATGGCGTGAATGGAATCTCAACTATAGTTACATCTATGTCGGAGAACGCTATAACCAACAAGAGAACATCCGCTACAACTATACCCAGCCATGGTATACGAGCGACGTGTCGCTGAGCCGTGATTTCAAAATCAGACAACGCATAACCCTGAGGGCTTTGCTCGAGGTCAACAACCTGCTGAGTCAGGACTACGACGTGATTCTGAATTACCCGATGCCAAAACGTAACTATCGCATCACATTGACTGTCAATATATGAGACGTGAGACATACATATTTGCTCTTTTGACATTGCTTCTGCTGCTGGCTTTCGCCGCCTGCCGCGAGGATGAGCTGGTTGTGCCCACGGAGTATGAGATAATCGGCGACGAGGCGTCGGGCAGCCCTGTGCGGGGATTCTATCTTGTCAATGAGGGCAATATGGGTTCAAACAAGTGCAGCCTTGATTATTACGACTATTACACAGGGCTTTATTCGCGCAATTTCTATTCCGAGAAAAATCCGGCAGTGGTGAAGGAGCTCGGCGACGTGGGCAACGACATAGGCATTTATGGGTCGAAACTTTATGTGGTGGTCAACTGCTCTCACAAGGTGGAAGTTATGGACGCACGCAGCGGTGTGCGCATCGGACAGGTCGACATCCCAAACTGCCGCTATGTGCGTTTCCATCGAGGCAAGGCGTATGTCAGCTCCTACGTCGGACCGGTGCTTATCGACCCAAGCGCGCCGAAGGGCGCGGTCTTCGAGGTCGACACGGCGACGCTTGCCGTGACACGCAAGGTGACCGTAGGCTATCAGCCGGAGGAAATGGAGGTGGTCGACGATTATATGTATGTAGCCAATTCCGGAGGCTACCGCGCTCCAAACTATGACAATACGGTCTCTGTGATTCAGATGATCGACTTCAAGCAGGTGGAGCAGATTCCCGTAGGCATCAATCTGCATCGGCTGAAGAAAGACCGCTACAACAAACTGTGGGTCTCCTCGAGAGGCGATTACGAAACGCGTCCGTCGCGCCTTTATGTGCTTGACAAGAAGCCTGGCTACAACAAGATGGAGGTCACAGACACTCTTGACGTGGCATGCTCGAATATGGCAATCCACGGCGACCTGCTTTACTATTACGCTACGGAATGGAACAACTACACGGCTTCAAACACCATTTCCTATGGCATTATCGACACGCGGACAAAGAAAATCGTGTCGACCAATTTCATTACCGACGGGACGGAAAAGGAAATTACGATTCCATACGGCATAGCCGTGCATCCGGTCTCCGGCGACATTTTTGTCACCGATGCGAAAAATTATGTGTCATCGGGCACTCTCTATTGCTTTTCTGCCGACGGCAAGAAGAAATGGAGTGTGCGTACGGGCGACATCCCTGCCCATATAGCATTCCTGTATCAATGAAAAGAAGAATAGTCATATTATTGTTGCCTCTGATTCTGTGGGCTTGTTCCGATGAGGTGCCGATGGTCAATCTCGGCATCGACGATGTCTACTATGTGGCGCGTATGCAGAAACTGCCGTTGCGCTCGGCGTTGACAGGGGAGAAGTATCGGTGGACAGTCAATGGGAAAGAAGTGTCGGCAACCGACAGCTATATCTTTTTGGCTGAAGCGGAGGGTGTCTACAATCTTACGTTCGACATCATCGACCCTGACACGCCTTATCATTTTGAGTTTACGGTGAATGTGCTTCACGAGGAGGTGGAGTACAGCACTTACATTTCCCGTGTCTATGAATATTGTCCGGCTCCGGGACAGTTTGTCAACGAGATGCCGAAATATGAACCCGGCGACACGTATGCCGACATACTGAAAAAATGCGAGGAGTCGATTTCTGGGACAAACGATGTGCTGATTTCGCTCGGAGGATATGGCGGTTATGTTACGTTCGGTTTCGACCACACGGTGATAAATGTGCCGGGCGAGCGCGATTTCCGGATTTGGGGAAATGCATTCTATGAATTGTCCAATCCCGACAGCAAGGGCGGGTCGGCTGAGCCGGGCATCGTTATGGTCAGTTTCGATGCAAACTGCAACGGCATCCCTGACGATGAGTGGTATGAACTCGCCGGAAGCGAGTATCACAAGCCTGAAACGCTTCATGGTTATGAGATAACCTATAGCAGGCAAAACGACGGACATACGCCTGTTGAGGACGAGAGCGGATATCTGACAGATATGACCTACATCCCGTGGCATGATTCTCTCGGCGGTTCGGGATATATTGCAAAAAACATTTTCCACAGCCAGGAGTATTTTCCTCAGTGGGTGAGTGACAACGAATTGACATTCAAGGGCACGCTTCTTGCGCCCAACGGTGTGGACTCCAGCGGCACAGGACGCTACTATATCCTCTATACATATCCGTGGGGTTATGTCGACAATCACCCGAATGACTATGAGGACTTGAACAGTTTCGACATAGGGTGGGCTGTCGACAAAAACGGCAATCCAGTGAATCTTCCGGGGATTGACTTTGTAAGAGTCTATACTGGAGTAAACCAATATTGCGGGTGGCTTGGCGAAACCTCGACAGAGCTTTCCAAGGCGCGCGACCTTCACGTTGCGTTTCCCGGAGTGCCTCTTCCTAATCCTTTGACTGAAAAAACATTGAGATATGAGAAAAAATAAGACATTGACATTTGTTTTGCTCTCGGCGATGGTGCTGTCGGCAAATGCGTTTGTGATTGATTGGAACAAGATTGTTCATTGGGCGGGTTCCGGCAACAACAAAGCCGCTATGGTGGTGCAGTTTGCCGACAACGGTCCGGAGGAGGCATACGTGTGGGGATATCGATGGGACGACGGGCAGACACCGTCGGGCGAGGATATGTTTCGCGCGATAGCGAAGGAGTCGTCAGACTTGACACTGTTCACGCAGTTTACGGGAATAATGGGCAGCACGGTGTGCGGTATCGGATATTCCGACGGACATACAATTTCAGATTTCCTTGAGTTTGATTTTGACGGCGCGAAATTCGACAGCCGCGTAAGTTTCAACTATTTTTCCGCAAACACGTCGATGGGACAGACAAGTGTGCCGGGATGGGACACTCCCGATATGTGCAACGATGCGATAGCGGCTTCAAAGACAGCACATATTCTTGAGCATCCGATAAATGCGCGTGCGTATGGTTATGCTGCCTACGACTATGACTGGTGGCAGGTGTTTGACCGCACCGACGCTGACCATCAGAGATGGAATGCCGGATGGTATGACGGCTATTGGAGTTATTGGGTAGGAGGCGTGGATTCCGACAATTTCTCTTATTCCGGACTGGGAATGACATCGCGCAAGCTCAAAGACGGCGATGTGGACGGATGGAAATTCCAGGCGCTTGAAGGCCCGGTTGTGATGGTGGCTGGCGACAGACGTCAGCAGAACGCATTGCCTAAGGATGCCGATGCGTCGACAGGCGCTTCAACGCAATGGCACAACCTCAATTATGTGCATTTCTCCACCGATGGAGTAGGCTCGGTTGAGTCCGACAATGGCTCGTCGATGGTTGAGGTGTTCAACCTTGAGGGAATGAGGGTGCTTGCCGTCGATTCTTCGGTGCCGGCATCCGAGTTTTTTGAAAGATTGGAGAAGGGCGTCTACATTGTCAGAAGCGGCAAGGTGGTGCGCAAAGTGATAAAGAAATAACTAACTAATTTTTATTAATTAATAAATAAAATTCCTTATGAAAAGAATTTTACTTAGTCTGACCGCGATTTTTGTGGTAATGACTATTGCTGCCAGGACGCAGTTGCCGAGGACGGTGCAGGGTGTGCCTTACACACCTAAGGCGGCCGACGGAAAACTTCGGGCGGCATCAGATTGGGAGTGGGCAACTCCCGACGACATGGCGGGTGATGCGAATTTCACCTTCGACATGATCAAGAACTGGACCGGAGAGGGCGAAAACAAAGCCGCTCTGGTGATTCAATGGAACTACGACGACGAGCCGGCGGCTTTGGTGTTCGGCTATCGTTGGACAGGTCAAGCCACTGGTGCCGACATGCTTAAGGCGGTGGTGAAAAACAATCCGCGCCTGTATGCATTGATGCAGTACACAAACGTTAGCTCGCCGACCGATCCCAATGGCGGCTACACCCTCAACGGTATCGGCTGGGACGTGGACGATGACGGCGACATTGCCCTTATCGACACTGGCAAAGGCAATCAGGTCTACGAGTCGGAAGACGGATTTTTTGAACATCCGCGCGGCTACAAGCCCGGACAGGGCGGTTCCTCGGATTATGACTATGACAACTGGAAGGCGCGCGACACGGATGACATGTGGGGCGCCGGATGGTATTCTTCGTATTGGTCGTATTGGGTGAAGGACAATGCTACAGACAATTTCAGCTATTCAAGTTGGGGCGTTTCAGCCCGCGTGCTTGAGAATGGCAGCTGGGATGGCTGGAACTTTGCCAAAGACATGATGTCATCCGAGTGGAAATCGTTTGTCGCAGCGCCGCTGCCTATTCCTGCGGATGCAAAGACAGTGTTTGTAAACGAAGGCTTGCGCTATGAACTGAAAAGTTATTCTGCAAAAACCGTAAAACTTACTGCTCCGGAAACAGGTGTCTACACAGGCGAGGTTGCTGTGCCGTTGACATTTGTCGACGAGGGCGTGACATATACCGTGGTTGAGGTCGACAAAAATGCTTTTGCCAACTCGACAGTGACAACGGTCACTCTTCCGGCAACAGTGACTGCCATAGGAAAAGAAGCGTTTAAAAACTCCACTATCGCCACGCTCAACGTGCCATCGGTCGATGGCGTGACAAAAATTGGCGACGGGGCATTTTTCGGATGCTCAAACTTCGCCACTCTCTTTGTGCCGTCGTCGATGACGTCGATTCCCGACAGTATGTTTGAGGGAACGGCGATTGCCGACATCAAATTCCCTGCGCATGTGGAAGCGGTTGGAAAACGTGCGTTTGCCGCATGTCAGCAGCTTGCCGGAGTAGAGATTCCGACAACGATAACTGCAATCGGAGAGGAAGCGTTTGCCGAGTCAAATGCAATCACATCTGTAAAAGTTGCATCGACATATCCTGTCGCGATTGCCGACAACGTGTTCAGCGCGGAAGCTTATGCCAATGCGACTCTTGAAGTGCCAAACGGCTACACTGCCGACTATGCGGCGGCTGCCGGATGGAAAAAATTTACCAAAGTAAGCGAATATGTCCTTGATGTCAAAGTAGGCGACATTTTCAAAGTAGGCGGAATGACTTATGCCGTGACTGCGGTAGGAGAGTCGAACAATGTAAAAGCCACCTACTGCAAGGTTGAAGGCACTCCAGACCGTAAAAAAATCGAGGCAGCCAACAAGGCTGGATATGTGGGAGAGATCACAATCCCTGCGTCTGTGACTTTCCAGAATGTGGATTTCAACGTGACTGAGATGAGCGACAGCACATTCTATGGTGCGTCGGAACTTACTCTTGCCAGAATAATCGCACCGGTTGTTTCTTTGGGTGATTATGCTTTCTTCGAATGTACGAAACTTGAATCTGTCGACCTTCCGTCAACGCTTAAAAGACTGGGCACATCTGCATTTGCTTATTGCAAGAGCATGCCGAGCGTGACTCTGCCCGACGGCCTTGTGGATTTTGGCGAAGCGCGCACATTCGCGTTGTGCTCAAAACTGAGTGATATCAATTTCCCGGAGGGAGTTACGGCTTTGCCTGAATATTGCTTCTACGGAACAGGATTCTCTGGAATCAGATTGCCGTCGACTCTCCGTACTGTAGGCCGGAATCTTTTCCTGAGTTGCCCGTCGTTGCGTAAGGTGATTATTGAAGACGGACTTACGGAGATTTCTGACTATATGTTCAGCTCTTGCAGCAGTCTGGTTGTGGTAAAGATGCCTGACACTGCTACAAAAATCGGAAACTATGTTTTCCAGAATTGCACATCGTTGCGTATGCCGGTATTGCCTGCCGGACTTACTGAGGTGCCTAACTATATGTTCAGCAAGTGCAGCTCGATGGAATCAATCGAGCTTCCTGAAACGGTTACGAGCATTGGCAATTATGCATTTGAAAATTGCAGCAGCCTTGAATTTTCACTGCCTGCCGGCGTGACTAATTTGGGTAAAGGCGCGTTCAAGAATTGTAAGCTTATAAAGGAATTTACGATGCCTGCGGCGATGACTGAGATTCCTAATTCATTGTTTGCTGGTTGTGTGGGTCTTACTACTTTGAAAATCGGAAAAAGCGTGAATGCAATCAAGGGTTATGCCTTCGACGGCTGCAATATGCTTGCCAACATTGTTTATGCCGACGGTCAGACTGGAGTGAACCTCCCGTCGACATTGACATCGATTGAAGCGTATGCCTTCAGAGGATGCAAAGCTGTCGGAACTTTAGTGCTTCCGGAGGCGTTGGCATCGTTGCCGAGCTACGTTTTTGAAAATGCTGGATTGAATAGGCTTGTTCTTCCTCAAAAGAAGATGAACTACAACAACACGAATTTGGTTTACGGATGTACGGGCATAAAGGTATACTCTCCTGTAACCGAACCGGGAGCGACTGGGAGTTATACATGGCGCGTGAAGAACGGCTCGCCTGCGACGTTTGCCGAAATTGTTGTCCCTGCGGGATGTGAGAGCGCATACAGCAGCATTTACTATTGGGGAAAATCTAAATTGACAACACTTCAGCTGGAAGGGATTCAGCTGGTTGAAGGCTCGGCGAAGAAGGTTGGTGGAAATCTTGTCATTTCAGGCCGGATTGCCGGAACTTATGACGATGCTCATGCGCCTGCCGCATTTACGCAGTTCAACGACGGCGTGTTGTTCAAGGGCAAGACTGTGAAAGTGGTCTGCAAAATGGCATCGGCGACGCTCGACATTGCCAAGGCGGCCTCGATGACGGAAACGACGGTTGGCGACGACGCTACGTTTACGGTTACCATGCCCGACACAGAGAATGCCGATATGTTGAGATTGATTGTTCAATACGAAGATAACGGATCAGCATATACTGCAGGGTATCCGGAGATGATCAATGTCGAAAAGACGTTTGCTTTCACAGATGCGGAATATGACGCCCATTTCGATGAGTCGTTCACTCCGACGCTTGAGTTTTATAGCGATGCTTATTCGCTGGACAAGATTGAATTCTCATCGAGCAACACAAAAGTGGCAAGCGTGAACAAGCGCACCGGCGCGGTCAGCGTGAAGCGCGTTGAGGGCGACGCTGTGATTACAGCTGCGTTGAAGACCAACCCTGCTGTCAAGGCAACGATTACAGTGCATGCCGCGCTGCGCAATCCGGTTACCGGTTTTGTGCTTGGCAACGGCGACAAGACTATCAATCTTACATATCTCGACATCCTCGCTCTGTCGCCTACGGTAGAGCCTGCGAATGCCGATATTCAGACCTACGATGTCAGCGTAAGCGATCCTGAGGTGGCTACCACTTATGCTGCAAGGGCTTTCAACCCGTCGCGCAGTTTCTGGGAATTGATTACTCACAAGACAGGCACTGTCGACGTTACGTTCACATCACAGGACGGTTCCGGCGCATCGACGACTTATACGGTCAACGTGCTTGAGCCAAACCGCGAACCGCTTGCCGACAGTTATCAGAATGGTACGTTCTGGCTCAACGAGGATTGGTTCGGGCATTCTAACGGCTCAATCAACTATATTGCCGACAATGGCGAAATGAAATACCGCGTGTATGAGTCGCAAAACAAATATGAGTCGTTTGGCTGCACGTCGCAGTATGGCATCATACATGGCGACAAACTTATCGTGATGTCGAAGCAGGCGACCGACGGCGGCGACCCTCGCAAGGGTGGCGGACGTGTTGTGGTGGCTGATGCCAAGACGCTCAAAAAATTGGCTGCGTTCGACTATATCGGCGCAGACACCGACGGCGACGGCAACGGTGACGGTGACGGACGCGCGTGTGTCGGCGTTTCTGAAAACAAGGTTTATCTCGGATCGACAGCCGGCATTCAGGTGCTCGACACCCGTACGCTTACTTTGGGCGGAATGGTCGAAGGTATTGCTTCCGGTGAGAACCAGTACAACGGACAGATTGGCGACATGGTTGCCATTGGCAAATATGCGTTTGCAATCCAGCAGGGTGTGGGTGTGCATGTCATAGACATTGCCACAGACAAGGTGGTCAAGACATTCCCGGTAGAAAGCAACGATGCTTCCGGCATAGGCTATCCTCAGGGCATCACTGTCACTGCCGACGGCAATGTGTGGGTTGCCACTACTGCCGGTGCCTCAAGTGGTTTGTGCACATTCCGTTGCATCGACCCGAGCACGCTCGACGTGACCGACAGTGTTGACCTTCCGGAGGGACAGCGTGTCACTTGCGGATGGGGTGCATGGCGCTCAACCAATTTCTTTGCTTCAAAGAGTGAAAACGCCATTTGGTATGGTGCCGGAGTTGAGGCTTCAATTGTTTCGGGCAACACTGGCTATTACAAGTGGACCGTAGGTTCCGACATTGCAGGAATCCAACCGGTGTTTGTGTTCCCAAACAATTTGGCGGGTGTTGACAGCAAAACGTTCCAGGCTCCTTATGCCGGTGTGCGCTACGACGACCGCAAGAATCAGCTGCTCGTGGCTGCAACCCATGGTGCTTCGTCAAACTATCGTTACAATTGGCTCCACTTTGTTGACTGCAAGACTGGCGACATCGTGAACACAATCAAGCTGAAGGATTATTATTGGTTCCCTTCAATGCCGATTTTCCCCGATAAATATGCTCCTGAGTTTGCTGAACTTCCAGATGTGAGCGTTGATTTGGCAAAGGATGGCGACATATTTACAATCGACCTTAAGGATTATGTGACCGACAAGGACAATATCGATGCGGCAATACGCTTGTCGATTGTAGGAGGCGACGCTGTCGCTGCCGACAACACGGTCTCTGACAAGAGACTGGTCAAGGCTACGCTTGAAAATGGTGTGCTTACAATCACTCCGTTGATTGCCGGTCACGGTAACCTCAATGTAAAGGCGGAGTCAAACGGCAAGACCACTACGGTCAGCATTCCTTATGCTGTGGAGGATTCGGCTTCAGGCATTCACAATGTTGATGGCGCTGCCGGCACATTGTCGGTTTGCGACAATATTGTCACTGTGAAGAATATGGCAGGAACCACCTTCGCGGTCTATGACATGGCGGGTCGTGTTGTCGGTGCGTTTGTTGCCGAATCTGATTGCGCGCGCGTGGCATTGACGCTTCCGTCAGGAGTCTACGTCGTTGCGGCAACCAACGGCAGCCATACGCTGAAATTTTCAATCCAGTAAGTATTAATCAAGTGAGCTTGAGCGGTTGTTGACCGTTCGGGCTCACTTTTCAATGTGCTTTTTAAATGAAAATATTATCACGAGCAATAATCGTTGCAGCTGTTGTCGCCGGAGTCTTGAATACAGTCAAGGCGTCGGAGACTGACTACACGAAAGGCATCATGATTGTCAACGAAGACTGGTATGGACACCAGAATTCAACGGTCAATTACTTGTTGCCCGATGATGTAGACGGCGATTATTGGCGCTATCGCATTGTGCAGGCGGAGAATCCCGGAAAGGAATTGGGCTGCACGAATCAGTATGGTGCCATATGGAACGGACGGATGTATCTGATTGCCAAACAGGAGAAAGATCCAGGGGCTTCTGTAGTGGGCGGACGCATTTCGGTGACCGACGCCAAGACAATGAAGCTCATCAAGCAGCTTCAGATTATCGACCCCTCGGGGAGGCAGTGCGACGGCCGTGCTTTCTGCGGAGTGACCGACAAAAAGGGGTATGTGTCGACGAGCAACGGCATCTGGGTGCTCAATCTTGAGACTCTTGAGATTGAACGTCAGGTGGAGGGTTCGGGCAACCCGAATCTCGACGGCAACGACAAGCCAAACACCGATTCCGGCAGTTCGTTGTATTATGGGCAGACGGGAACGATGGTTCTTGCCGGTGGAAAAGTCTTTGCCGTGCATCAGCAATATGGACTGCTGGTGGTCGACACGCAGACCGACAAGGTTGTCGATGTGCTCGATATGGGTATTGTCGATGATGTTGTTGAAGCGGAAACAGGCAAACGCCCAGCTTCGGGAATAGGCTCGACGATAGTGCGGTCGAAAGACGGCAATCTGTGGTATGCAGTAGCCAAAAACGTGCAGGGCATGGGAGCGACGTTGCCATATGTGGTCAAGGTCAATCCTACAACGTTGGAGCGCGAGGTGGTGCATATCGACGGCGAAGGAATGTATCCGCCGTCAAACTCATGGTATGCATGGACTCCCGACCCGATGTGCGCGTCGCGGGTGACCAACAGCCTTTATTGGTGCGGCGGCGCCAACAGCTGGTTTACGACCTATTGCGTTTTTCGTTTCGATACCGACAGCCATAAGATTGAGAAAATCATTGATTTCTCTTCGGAGCCTGGCGATTGGCATATCTACGGTTGCTCGCTTGGCATCCATCCGCAGACCGACGAGCTGTATGCGTCGGTGTTTCATCAGTTTCAGGACCAGACGTACGCCACACGGCGCTATACCTCTGACGGAGTCCTGAAGAATGACTATCCGATGATTGCCAACTATTGGTTTCCATCGATGATTGTTTTTCCTACCGACCCATACAACAATCCGGGATATTCCTCGGTGTCGGTTCCTGCATCTGATGAGAATATTATGGTGAAAGTGGTCGACAGGTCGATTGTGGTCGACGGTTGCCATGATTTCCAAGTGTATTCGCTTGACGGCAAGATGTGTGGGCCTGAAAATCTTCAGCCGGGCATATATGTAGTCAGGGCGGATGGCACAACGCGGAAAGTAATCGTGAATTAGGATAAGTTTAGATAGTATTATAGTTTAGTTTTTAGCAGTTGAGGCGGAACGTCGGACGACGTGCCGCCTCAACTTGTTTTCAACAGGCTGTCGACAAAGGCGGTTGGCAAGTTGTTGGTAATTCTTGGAAGAAAGAAGTAGGCAGTTTCATTAAATCTTCCTACATTTGCCGTTGAAAAGAATGAAGTATGGAGAACGTTAACGATATAAAGAATTCCAAGGAATACAGTGATTTCCGTGCGTACCAGGAATTCCGCAAATTCAAGGCGGAGCAATGGAAGTCGGCTCGAAGCAAGGCGCAGTTTACCGACGACGCGAAGATTCAGCCTCAGGACAAGGAGATTGAAGACGCGGTGCTTGGAGCGTTGATGCTTGAGCGCGATGCCTATGCCATTGTGTGCGACTTGTTGCGACCGGAGTCGTTCTACGACCCTGGAAACCAAAAAATTTATGCTGCAATCAACAAGCTCGGTGTGATGCAGCAACCCATCGACATGCTTACCGTCACGCAGCAGCTGCGTGCCGACGGCGCGCTCGACGATGTGGGCGGTCCGGTGCGCATCTCTGAATTGACATCCAATGTGGCTTCGGCGGCGCATATCGAATACCATGCGCGCATCGTGGCTCAGAAATTCTTGGCGCGCCGACTGATTTCGTTCTGCTCTGAGATAGAGAAAAAGTCGTTTGACGAGTCGTATGACATCGACGACCTTTTGCAGGAGGCTGAGGGTAAATTGTTTGAAATCTCGCAGGGTAACTTGAAGAAGGACTTCACGCAGATTGACCCTGTAATCAATTCTGCCATGGAGCAGATTGAGGCCGCCGGCAAGCGAGAAAGCGGCTTGAGCGGTCTGCAGACCGGTTTCCACAATCTTGACAAGCTGACGTCGGGATGGCAGAACTCCGACCTTATAATCATTGCCGCACGTCCGGCGATGGGAAAAACGGCGTTTGTGCTGTCGATGGCGAAGAATATGGCTGTCGACTACAACACTCCGGTGGCGATATTCTCGCTTGAAATGTCAAACCTTCAGCTGGTCAATCGTTTGATTTCAAACGTTTGCGAGATTGAGGGCGAGAAAATCAAGAGCGGACGTCTGAGCCGGCAGGAGTGGGAGCAGTTGAACTCGCGTGTGCGAAGCCTTTTCAGCGCGCCGCTTTATGTCGACGACTCTCCGTCTCTGTCAATCCTCGAGTTGCGCACGAAGGCGCGCCGTCTGGTGAAGGAGCATGGTGTGAAGATTATCATCATCGACTACCTTCAGCTGATGAACGCTACGGGTATGAAGTTCGGAAGCCGCGAACAGGAGGTGAGTATGATTTCACGAAGCCTCAAGCAGTTGGCCAAAGAGCTTAACATCCCGGTAATCGCACTGTCGCAGTTGAGCCGTAAGGTGGAGGAACGCAATGACGGCAACAAGCGTCCGCAGTTGAGCGACCTTCGTGAGTCGGGTGCCATCGAGCAGGATGCCGATATTGTTTGCTTTATCCACCGTCCGGAATATTATACGCGTTCTACTACAGACGCTGAGAACAGGGATATCCGCGGCATGGCTGAGTTTATCGTGGCGAAGCACCGTAGCGGTTCGGTCGACGATATTGAAATGACGTTTGTCGCACGGTTCGCACGTTTCCAGAACCGTTCGGAGCCAATGCCGTTTGAGAAGGGTACGATGGCGTCGAAAATCAATGACGACCCGGGACCGCAGGAGGTCTACATTCCTGCGCCTGCCGACGGACAGCCGAATGCTGTCGACGCGTCGGCTATGGGGCTTGGCAATGATGCGCAGGGCGGACCGATGCCTGATTTCTTAAGTGAATAATTATGGGTTTCGGGGAAATAATGATTGCTGTGGCTTTTGCTGCAACCGCTGCTGTCGGTGGCGCCGCCGACAGTGTCATGCGCCGTCAGACTGACGGTTTTCTGCAGGCGTTGCCCGACGGGTTGCAGCAGACACAGACTCTTGCCGTGGAGAAAGCCATTGCCGGCGACAATGCCGCTTTGATGGCTGTGCGCAATTCGCGGAACACGCGTCAGGCGCTGTCGGAAAATGTCAGTGTGAGGCAGTTGTCGGAGTCGTTGCGGCTTTATGAGCCGAGCGGTGTCGACGGGAGGTTGCCGTTGCTGGTTTATTTCCATGGCGGCGGCTGGACTTTCGGCAGTCTGAACAGCTGTGCGCGGTTTTGCGACGCGGTGGCGGCTATGGGTGGCGTGAAGGTGCTTGCCGTTGACTATCGGCTTGCTCCCGAGCATCCGTTCCCGTGCGGACTGCACGACTGCTGCGATGCGGTGGCATACGCCCGCGACAATGCCTCTTTGTTGGGCATAGACGCATCGCGCATCAGCGCCGGAGGCGACAGCTCGGGCGGCAATCTTGCTCTTGCCGTGGCTCTTTCCGATGAATGCCGTGGCGCGCTGGAGTCGCTTGTGCTTTTTTATCCGGTCACGAAGGCTTTTGCCGACGGCTCGGAGTCGTGGCGTAAATATGGCAGCGGCTACGGGCTCGATGCGGATTTGATGGAGGCGTTCAACCGCGCCTATCTTGGCGGAACGGATTCGGAAAACCATGCCGTCAGTGTGGGATTGTGCAGCGGGGAGCAACTGAGACGTCTGCCGCGCACTCTTCTTGTCGCTGCCGGACGCGACATCCTTAGAGACCAGGGCTGCGAACTGGCGGAAAAATCAGGCGGACGGATTGAAAGAGTGGAATTTCCTGACGCAGTGCATCTTTTTATCACTGTCCCTGGACAGGATGAGGCTTTCCGGAAGGCTGTCGATTTGACGTATGAATTTATAACACAGAAACAATGATAAAACAAACCGTATTAAAACTGTCTCCAAAGCGGAGAGGATGCCATTTAATCACTTCAGAAATTATGAGTGGCATCCCGCAGCAACTGCCCGAGACGGGGTTGCTGAATTTATTCGTGCAGCACACTTCCTGCGCGCTTACAATCAACGAAAATGCCGACCCCGACGTGCGTGGCGACATGGCGCGCATCATGGATTGCCTTGTGTGTGAGGGCGAGCCATATTACGAGCATACGCTTGAGGGGCTCGACGATATGCCAGCCCATGCCAAGTCGTCGCTTTTCGGTGTGAGCATTACGATTCCAATCTCCGCACATCGCCTTGCTCTCGGCACGTGGCAGGGCATCTACCTCTGCGAATTCCGCGATTCCGGCGGCAGCCGAAGCATCGTGGCTACCGTGATGGGAGAATAAAAAACGCAAAAAACGCCTGCAAATCGATGACTGCAGGCGTTTTTTTATGAGATTGCGTCTGAATATTAGCACTTTGCGCCTTTTGCGCCCTTCACGCCTCCACCGAGGCTGAAGATGTTCTGGTCGAAGTTGGTTGTTTTCTGGCCTTGTTCGCGTTTGCGCTTCAGAGCCAGCTGCACGAGGCGGTCCATCAGTTCGTCAAACTTGATTCCTGTGGCCTCCCACAGATAGAACGACAGAGACCCAGGGATTGTGTTGATTTCGTTGACAAAAACATTGTTGGTGCTGGCATCGACCATAAAGTCAACGCGGCTCACGCCGTGGCACGACAATACGCGGAATGTTTCTTTGGCGAGGAATTGGATGCGCTCCGTGATGTCTTTCGGCAGGTCGGCAGGGATGCGCTTGTCGGAAGCCTGCATGCCTTTCGCGCCCTTTGTTCCTCCTTTATACTTGTCGTCGTAGCTCAGGAACGCGCCGGTTTTGATAGGCTCTTCAAGAATCGACGGCTGGCAGTCGTCGCAGTCGCCGAGCACTGAGCAGTTTATTTCCTTGAGGTTCTCCACCATGTCCTCCACGATGATGCGTGTGGAGTATTGTTGTGCGGTCTCAACGCTGTCGAGCAATTCCTCTCGTGTCTTTGCACAGCTGATTCCCACGCTTGATCCGAGGTTGGCAGGTTTCACGATTACAGGATAGCCGATTCGCTCTTCCACTTTCTTCACCAACTCGTCTTTCTCGCGGTACCATTGCTTGTCGGTAAACCATACGTAGTCGACCACAGGGATGTCGCAGTCCTTGAGAATCATCTTCATTGTCACCTTGTCCATACCGTTGGCCGACGACACTGTGTTGCAGCCGGCGTAAGGCACGCCGATGGTCTCGAGCACGCCCTCAAAGATGCCGTCCTCGCCGTTTGTGCCGTGAAGCACAGGGATGACCACGTCGATGGCTGCATAGACGTTGTGTCCGCCGAAAAGTTTTGTCTTTGCGCGGTAGAGGTTGAAGTCGCCGAACTCAGGACGCATGTAGACTTCTTCGCATTTTTCTACAAGGGCCTTCATGTCGCGGTAGTTCTTTACGTCGAAAAGTGCGTCGCCGGTCACCCAACGGCCCTGCTTCGTGATGTATACTGGTATGACGTTGTATTTGTCGCGGTTCATTGCGTGCATTGCCTGTGATGCGGAAATCACGGAAATCTCATGTTCAACGGAGCGACCTCCGAAGAATACAGCAACAGTTGTTTTCATTTTCTTTTTGTATTGTTATGGGTTGTTTTATTGATTGCTTATTTGAAGGTGTCGGGCAGGTCGTTCTCGTAGAGCACGGTGTCGCCCATTTGCAGCAGCGAGGCAAGACGTTGCTGAGCCTCGGCAAACGAGTCGACCACAATCAGGTTGTCGTCGTTGAACGTGCCTGATTTCTTTATGCCCGCCACAATGGCGTCGCGGTTGTATTGTCCTACGACGATTGCCACATCCACCGTTTCCGCTATGTGCTCGCCGAACGCCTCGTTGAGAGCCTGCTGGCGGTCGCCGAGCTCAATCATTCCCGGCGTTACCACGATGCGCTTGCCGCGGGTCATTCTGGCAAGCACGTCGAGAGCCATCCGCGATCCGTGAGGGTTGGAGTTGAACGCATCGTCGATGATTGTCACTCCGCCTGGAGTGCGCTTCATGTTGAGGCGGTGCTCCACTTGCTCAATCTGGCTTACGGCATAGCGGATTTTGTCGGCTGGCACACCCAGTTTCATCGCCATGACAACGGCGGCGAGAAGGTTGGAGATGTTGCATTCGCCCACAAGACGCGTTTCGAGCGACATCACGGTGCCGCCTTTTTTGTCTGCCACGTCGAAGCGGGTGCCATGTTCCGAATATTCAATGTTGCGCGCGGTGTAGTCGGCGTTTGCGGTGGCTTGCACGGCATAGCGCAGGCACGAAGTGTTGTCAACTTCGCGATTGGCCACGTATGGGAAGTCATCGTTGACCACGCAGAAGCCGTCGGCAGGGAGAGCGTCGGCAAGCTCGAACTTTGTGCGTTGCACATTCTCTATCGATTTGAACGATTCCATGTGCTGCTCGCCCACAGCGGTTATTATGCCGTATTGCGGATGCACGATGTCGCAGATTTCCTTGATGTCGCCGCGTTGCTTGGCGCCCATCTCGCAGATGAAAATTTCGGTGTACGGCTTCAGCATCTCGCGGATGGTGCGGGTCACGCCCATTGGAGTGTTGAAGCTGCCAGGAGTCATCACCACGTTGAACTGTTCGCTAAGGATGCGGTTCAGATAATGCTTGGTGCTTGTCTTGCCGTAACTGCCCGTGATGCCGACCACCTTCAGCGACGGCATTTCGCCGATGATGCGGCGCGCGTCGTTGACATAGCTGTTGTTGATTGACTTCTCGACAGGCTGCATCGCTGTGTTGCACAGAGCGAGCACGCCACACGAAAGCACAGCCATCGCTGTGAGCGCAGCCCCTGCGGCGGTGATGTTGATGCCGGCATCGGCATGTGGTGAGCACGACAGTGCCGCCACAACCAGCGTGGCGACAATCATAGCCGAGAGCAGACGCCACACGCGTTTGGTCATCACCAGCGGCTTTTTATATTTCTTTTTGAGCAGGATTGCTGCCTTGATTGCAAAAACAATGATTGCAATCGGCAGAGTCACCACCTTTGGAAACATCGAGACGAGAAGCAGGAACACCGCAAGGTCGGAGATTCTCGACATCGAGGCGTAGTCCTTGCTCATGCGCCACCACTTGAAGTAGCGATCGTTGCGGTAAGAGTTCTGCTGCATCATCTGCAGGTCGAACTTGTAAACCTGCAACAGGTAGAAAGCGGTTGTTGCCACCATTACGGCGGCGAGGATAGTCACGGTCAATTCCATTACTTTATAGTTTTGTCTTTATCTAAGAAACTGTTGATTACGGCTGCAAACTGATATGGATTCTCGAGGAAGCTGTAATGTCCCACGCCGGGAAACTCCACCAGTCCGGCATCCGGTATTAGCCGTTCCATCTTGCGGGCGTCAGAGATAGGAGTGGCAGTGTCGGCGGTGCCCCATACGAGCAGTGTCGGGCAGCTGATTTTAGGCAAAGCCCATGTCAAATCTTCATTGACCACCTTGCTCAGAATCTGGCGCATACGCACCGATGCGCTTGAATAGTCGCTTGACCCCACGCGTTTGCGGTAGCGGTTGAGCATTTCCTCGCCCTTTGTTTTGCCAAGAAGCAGCGGCAGGGCGTGTTTCACCGTCTTGTAGGTGTAAACCTTGATGTAGTATTTCATTGAGTGGCGCGGCTTTATGCCTGCGGCATCGACAAGAATCAGTTTGCGCACCTTGTTGCGCGACGACAACAGGATGCCTACGCGTCCGCCGAACGAATGCCCGAGCAGTATAGGGTTTTCGATGTTCTCTTTCTTCAGAAACTCCTCTGTCAGGCTGGTGTAGTCCTCTATGCCCCAGACTGTTTGTGGCTCAGTGCTTTTGCCGAAGCCGGGGAAGTCCACATTGTAGACTTTAAAATATGGCACAAGCAGCTTCTCGATGCTTGCCAGCGTTGTACGGTTGCAACCCCATCCGTGCATCAGCACCACAGGAATGCCCTCTCCCTCAACGCTATAGTTGAAGTTGACTCCGTTAATTTCAATTTGTTTTTCCATTTTCGCGAAATATCATTGCAAAGATAGTGCAAGCCGAGCGAAAAACATTCAAACTTGTTTGAAAATGTTTTTCCGAGGCGCAGCCTATTTTATGAAAAGATAGTGCAAGCCGAGTGGAAAGAAAAGAACTTGTTCAATTTTCTTTTCCGAGCCGCAGCCTATTTTATTCAACAGATAGTGCAAATCGAGAGCAGAGCATTCAAACTTGTTTTAACTTTTACGCAAAAAAACGCGGTTTTTGTCGATGTTTACTTAAAATTTAATATAAATTCGCTTGGAAAATTTTAAAAAAACAATTATATTGCGCTCGAAAAATATAAAATGAAAAATTACAATCCAATTATTAATAACCCAAACCTAAAAATTATGAAAAAACTATTATCGAGCGCATTGCTTCTGTTGGCAATCTGTTCATGTAACGAGAATCTTGGACTTGATTTGGAAAATGCGGCTGTGCCGTCAACGAGAGCCTTTGCTGTGGAAACGTTCTCTTTTGATTCAATTACACGTCCGGAAGTGTGGTCTACATATCAGTCGTTGGAGGAAATGCAAAGAGCCTGTCAGGTGCCAGACAGTATATTAGTCACGCTGACGACCGAAGACTTGGTGAAGTTGTGTATGGACTATCCTTTATATGGAATCTATACGGCATACAACAATGAGCAGGACGGTATACGTGTGATTATGGATGGATTCAATGGCTTTGGCGAGTTGAAAAAACGAAAAGATGCGTCAAAGGCGTTGGTTGATTGTTATGAGGCTTTTGATGCAGACAAAATGGTGGCGGTGATGGTTGCAGATGTAGATTTCAATTCGGATTTGAATCCTTTGAAATTAGGGTATCTTGAATTGTTGCTTTCAACTGACGAGATTTCATCAATGCTTGATGCGGAAGACGTTGCCCGATTGGAAAAGGTTCGGATAGAGCAGTTGCGGAAACAAGAGGCGTTGCCGGAATTTTTGGGAGAAAAAATGTTGCGTCGCACAAGACGGTTGGGAACAAAGTTTGCTTTGGAAAACGATGCGTCTACGCGATCAATTGGTTCTGTAATTGTAACTACAAAGTGTGGAAAAGAAGTGCAAGGACAGCTTCAAGAGGAAATGTCGGATTATGAAAAGGGATATTGGGATGGCTATTATGACGCAAGTTTTCCGAATGCTGTTAGACTAGAGACATCGTCTAATATGTATAATTGTCATGGCTATGCTTGGTGTAAGAGTGATGGAGGCATAACATGTTGGATAAATGCGGGTTCTGGCAATTCAAACATTGCGAAATATTGGACAAGAGATTATTATGTGTCAACAACCGAGGCGAATGCTGTTAAGGTGAACTATCCGGATTCTGACCATTCTGCAATAAATCTTGGAAATGGAATGTATAAGTCCAAATGGGGCAGTTGTGCTGTGATGAAGCATGCTCCGGATTATGGTCCGTATCCTAATATGAATATTCGAAATTATTATCGACATGATGATATCTATGGGGTGATTGAAAGTGGAAACGGAAGTGGCGAAATAGGGGTTGGCAATGAAACTTCTTATTCGGTCTCTTTTGATAGAAATTTAATTCCTACAGGTAGCAATGTGCAAAAAGAGTGGGTCATAGAAAATGCTAAAGGAGATGATGCTATAGGCAATGAGGCGGATTTTACAGAAGGAGGTGATGGAGTTGCCAGTATATCATTTAATAGAGCAGGTGTATATGATATATATTATAATGTATATCTGAAAAATACAGGGCATAAAATTATCAGTTGCTATGTTCAGGCATTGGTGGTTGAATAAACAATAAGCATTATGAAACGGATATGTATATTGCTGTTGTCTGCAGTTTTAGCGGCTACGGCGGTGGGGCAGACTGTGGCGGGTCGAGTTGTCGACGATGAGAGCGGAGAAGCCCTGCCTTCGGCAAGCGTTTATGCCAAGTCGTTGGCGAAAGGCACATCAACCGATTCTGATGGACGCTTTGAAATGGCAATCCCGGAAGGGAAGACGGTTGATTTGCGGATAAGCTATGTGGGATATAAAGAGACAACAATACAGATTAAGTCGGGAAGTGCGCCTGTTGAGGTGCGCCTGCAGCGAGGCACGGAGTTGCGTGATGTGCAGGTCTATGGTGCGCGCCATGACTTTGGCGTTAAATCCTCGCAGATGAGCGCACAGGTGCTGACATCGCAGCAGGTGAAGGAGGTGCCGGCATTGTTTGGTGAAATCGACGTGATGAAATCGCTACAGCGTTTGCCTGGAGTGCAGTCGGGAGGCGACGGCACTGCGGGAATCTTTGTGCGAGGGGGTAATTACGACCAGAATTTGATTACACTCGATGGCTCAACGCTTTACAATGGTGAACATCTTAAAGGGTTTGTATCGGCAATCAATGCCGAGATGGTAGACAATGTGGTGCTTTACAAAGGCGCTTTTCCGGCTCGTTACGGCTCGCGCCTTTCGAGTGTGATCGACATAGGTGTGCGTGAGGGTGACTTTGAGTCATATCATGGCAGTGCATCCATAGGAATGTTGTCGTCGAAGGTGCAGGCTGAGGGGCCGATATGGAAGGGGCATACGTCGTTCAATGTGGCAGCTCGCGCCTCATATTTCGGAGCCATAGTGCAGCCTTTGCTCAAAAGCGTGTACGACAACAAGAAGGCAATGGAGCCGTATGCCAAGATGAATTTTTATGATGTCAACGCCAAATTGGTGCATCGCTTCTCGGAGAGCGACCGACTGTCGGCTGTGTTCTATTGGGGCAAGGATGTGAGCAACTCTTCTCCGACTGACAATGAGATTGAATTCAACAGCAAGAGTGGTGAGACTAGAACTAAAAAAAATGAGACAAAAAACAATTGGGGCAACCTGGTGTCGAGTTTGTATTGGACGCATACAGCCGGCGACCGATTCCTTATGAATGTCAACGCGAGTTTCAGTCTGTATGACTATAGACTGGCGCAGAATGTGTCGGGATATTATGAGAGTCGGAAGATGGAACAATTGCAGAGGCTGACAGAAGATGTGTCGGAAACACGTTATGATTCGAAGGTGAAGGATGCTTCTATCACTGCCGACTTCAGATTTCGCCCTGTTGCTGCCCACGATTTGCGATGGGGTGTCAAAGGCTCGTTGCAGCAGTTGTCGCCGATAATCCATGCCTATAGTTACAACTATGACTATACACCGTCGAAGGTGACACGCACGGAAACCGACAGGACAATAGGCGAGCGGCAGGACTTGCTGACGGCAAGCGTATATGCCGAGGACGATTGGACTGTGGCTCCGTGGTTGGTGGCAAATGTAGGGTTGCGCTATTCGTTGTTTTCCGTTGAAAACAAGGCATACGGCTCGCTTGAGCCCCGCGCTTCGGTGCGCTTCCTGCTTACACCTGCCATGGCGTTGAAACTGTCGTATGCGCGGATGGCTCAGGGCGTGCATCTGTTGAGCAGCAGCAATATCGTGATGCCGTCAGACATTTGGGTGCCTGTGACTGAAAAAATTCCGCTGATGCGCTCCAACCAGTATGCCGGTGGTGTCAACTATGAAATTATGAAAGGTCTTGAGGTGTCGGTTGAGGGCTATTACAAGACGATGGACAATGTGCTGGAATACAACAACGGAGCGTCGTGGCTCAATTGCACCGGCGATTGGCAGAGTCTTGTCAGCCTCGGCAAGGGACGCTCCTACGGCGTGGAGCTGATGGCTCAACGCTCTGTGGGCAACACTACCGGTTGGGTGAGCTACACATGGGCTAAATCCTTGCGCACATTCGACCGCCCGGGGCAGGAACTGAACGGCGGACGAGAGTTTCTTGCCGGCAACGACAAGCGGCATAATTTCAACATTGTTGTGGTGCAGCGATTGGGACAGCATTGGAAACTGTCGGCGTCGTGGACTTATCAGAGCGGCCGCCGCGGTATATTGGCAAACACATCAATGTATGGCGGCGTGCTGCAGGAATGGGATCCGAGTTTCAGACCGGAATCCAGCACGCTTAAAGAACAGGAATATATGCAGAATCGTGATGATGCCACACATTGGGCGGAAATGCCGGGAATGTTTACAACTTATCGTGAGCGCAACAATTATAAGCTTCCGGATGTGCACCATCTTGATGTGGGTATAACCTATTCGGTAAACCATCGGAGGTTTGGCGCGAGCGAGGTGAACCTGTCGCTCTATAATCTGTACAACCAACAGAACATCAACAGCGTTTATATCGGGACAAATAACAAAAAATATGTGCTGAAAGGCATTTGTATGTTCCCGTTTATGCCGTCGTTGACCTACACATTAAAATTCTGATAAAATGAAACGGTTAAAATATTTGATTTCAGCGTTGAGCATCGTTGCGGTGGTGCTCACGGGCTGTGAGAAAGAGCTTGGCTTTGACGAGGGCGGAGAGAACCTCAATGTGATAGCGATAAGTATGGTGGCGTCGCCCGACACTACGCTGGAGGCCATCGTGGCGCGCACATACCGCACGGGTGTTGTCGGCACGGAAGGAACGAATGTAGTGGAAACGTTTCTGAAGGCTGCCACGCTGCGGTTTGCCACGGTGACATATTCGGTCAACGGCGCCTCTCCGGTGGAGATGGTCTACGATGCCGAGCATTGCCGTTTCCGCAGCGACTATCGTCCGAAGGCTGGCGATGTGATTGCGGTTTCTGCCACAGAACAGAATTTTCCGTCGGTATCGGCAAATTTCACTATGCCTACGGTTGCCCCTACAGTCGAGATTGTAAGGACTCGGAAATATCAGCAGGACCATCTGCTTGACCAGCTTGAAACCGGGTATTATGACGGTGGACAGGACACGGTGGTCGACATCTCTCTGAGGATGAAGGGGCTGGAGCCGTCGGGCTATTACCGTCTCAACGTGCGCAGCCTCACGGAGAAGGTTGTCGACGGCAAGACGGTGTATGACACCAATGATTGTTATCATTCCTACGATCCTTTGTTCCAGGATATCCGGCTGTCGAAGCCCCGCAAAGGATGGTATAAGGATTTCAGCAACGTGTTTGCCGGCACAGCTGCCGGTGGCTCAGGATATGAGTGCACGGTGACCACACGTTTGCGCAAAGGCGATGTGGGTAAACGCATAGTGGAGGTGGAGTTGCAGTCGTTGACCGAGGATTTATACTACTATCTGAAGTCGGTGATGCTCTATCAGGTATATTTGCAGACGATTAACGACGCACAGGCGGAGGCTGTGCAGATACACAGCAACGTAGACGGCGGATTCGGTGTTGCCGGCGGCTTGCTGGGCACAGAGAAGCATGCGGTCGCATTCTGATGCATGTTTAGGATTTTTGGTTATATAATTGGAAAAGCACTTCCGACGCGATGTCAGGAAGTGCTTTCTTTTTGAGTTATGCTTTAGTCAAAGGCTTAAACAAGTCCTTTGCCGTGGCAGTTCTTGTATTTCTTGCCGCTGCCGCATGGACATGGGTCGTTGCGTCCCACTTTCGGTCCTACTTTGATAGGGTCGGTGTGGTGTGGGCCTTGCGGAGCGCGTGCTGCTTGACGCTGCACGTCCTGTCCTGGATACTCCTCCTTGTGGGCGGTGTATTTGCGGTAGTCGTCGCGGCGTTCTGGCGCTGCCACCGGTTCTGCCGTAGGCATCGACGGCGACACTGACGTGTTGCTGTAGCGCGGTGCCGGGATGCGTGGGCTGTTGTCGGTTTCTGTTGCCTCTTCAGCCTGCGCTGGAGCCTGCTGTTCGCGTGGCGGTTGGCTTTGTGCCTGCACAGGGATTTGACCGCGTGTCAGCGAAGCCACGGCTTTTGCATTCATGTTGTCGAGCATTGCGTCAAACATCTTGAACGACTCGATTTTGTAGATTACCAGCGGGTCTTTCTGCTCGTAGCTTGCATTCTGAACCGACTGGCGCAACTGGTCGAGTTCGCGCAGGTGCTCCTTCCATGCCTCGTCGATGCTCATCAGCAAGATTGACTTCTGCCAAGCCTTGGCGATGTTTTTGCAGCCTTCGTTGTACGACTCCTCAAGGTCGACAGTGATTCCAAACACACGCTTGCCGTCGGTGATAGGCACGCGCACAAGACCCTTGCCTCCGTGGTTTTCCACGATGTCGGAAATCACCGGCATGGCAGCCTCTGCCATCTTCTCTGTGCGCTGGTTGAATGTGGTGATTGCCTGGCGGTAGATGGCGTCAACCTGCTTGTCTGTGCTCATCTTCTTATATTCATCTTCAGTGAATGAAGGCTCGAAACCGAATGTGGTAAGCACATCCATGCGCAGATCCTCGTAGTCGCTTTGCGATCCGTAGCGCTTCACGATGTTGCCGGCAGTCTCGTAGAGCATATTCATGATGTCGATGCCGATACGCTCACCCATCAATGCGTGGTGGCGGCGGGAGTAAATCACCTTGCGCTGTGCGTTCATCACGTCGTCATATTCAAGCAGGCGTTTACGGATGCCGAAGTTGTTTTCTTCCACGCGTTTCTGTGCGTTCTCGATTGAACGGGTCACCATGCCGGCCTCGATAGGCTCGCCCTCTTTAAGTCCGAGACGGTCGAGCATCTTGACAACCTTGTCGGTTGCGAACAGACGCATCACGGTGTCTTCAAACGACACGAAGAACACTGAAGAACCCGGGTCGCCCTGACGTCCGGCACGTCCGCGCAGCTGGCGGTCGACGCGGCGTGACTCGTGGCGCTCCGTACCGATGATTGCCAGACCTCCGGCGGCTTTTACTTCAGGAGTCAGTTTGATGTCCGTACCACGACCCGCCATATTGGTTGCGATTGTCACCACGGCTTTCTGTCCGGCGCGTGCCACGATTTCAGCCTCTTTCTGGTGCAACTTGGCGTTGAGCACGTTGTGAGGGATGCGGCGCAGCTGGAGCATGCGGCTCAGCAACTCGGAGATTTCCACAGATGTTGTTCCGACCAGCACAGGGCGTCCAGCTTCTACCATTTTCTGGATTTCGTCGATTACGGCGTTGTATTTCTCTTTCTTTGTCTTGTATACGCGGTCGTTCATGTCGATGCGTGCCACCGGACGGTTGGTAGGGATGGTCACGACGTCGAGTTTGTAGATGTCCCAGAACTCGCCTGCCTCAGTCTCTGCGGTACCAGTCATACCGGCAAGCTTGTGATACATGCGGAAGTAGTTCTGCAGGGTGATTGTTGCGAAGGTCTGTGTCGCGGCTTCCACTTTCACGCCCTCTTTCGCCTCGATGGCTTGGTGCAGACCGTCGCTGTAGCGGCGGCCTTCCATGATACGTCCTGTCTGCTCGTCGACAATTTTGATTTTTCCGTCGTCGATGACGTATTCGATGTCGCGGTCAAAGAGGGTATAGGCCTTGAGCAGCTGGTTGACAGTGTGCACGCGTTCAGCCTTGATGGCATAGTTCTGTGCATACTGTGATTTCTTCTCGGCCTTCTCCTCGTCGGAGATGTTCTCGTTCTCCAGTTCTGCCAACTGTGTTGTGATGTCGGGCAGGATGAAGAAAGTCGGGTCATCGGTCTTGCCGGTGAGCACGTCGATACCTTTGTCGGTCAGCTCGATGCTGCGGTTCTTCTCGTCGATTACGAAGTAAAGCGGATCGGTGACGATAGGCATCTGCTTGTTGTTGTCCTGCATGTAGAAAGCCTCGGTCTCGAGCAGGAGAGGCTTGATGCCGTCCTGGCTCAGGTATTTGATGAGCGGACCGTATTTAGGCAGACCCTTGAAGGCGCGGAAGAGCAGCAGTGCGCCTTCCTTGCGCTCATCCTTGTTGTCGGATGCGATTTTCTTCTTTGCATCGGTGAGCAGCGATGTCACAAGGCGGCGTTGCGCGTTGACCACTGTCTCTACGTTCGGCTTGAACTGGTCAAACATCTGGTCGTCGCCTTTGGCAACCGGACCGGAGATGATGAGCGGCGTGCGGGCGTCGTCGATAAGCACTGAGTCGACCTCATCGACGATGGCGAAGTTGTGTGGACGCTGCACGAGGTCGGCAGGCGATGTTGCCATGTTGTCGCGAAGGTAGTCGAAACCGAACTCGTTGTTTGTACCGAATGTGATGTCGGCGTTGTATGCGCGGCGGCGTTCCGGGGAGTTGGGCTCTGTCTTGTCGATGCAGTCAACAGAAAGACCGTGGAACATGTAGAGCGGACCCATCCACTCGGAGTCTCGTTTGGCGAGGTAGTCGTTGACGGTGACCATGTGCACGCCGTTTCCTGTCAAGGCGTTGAGAAACACAGGCAGCGTTGCCACAAGTGTCTTTCCCTCACCGGTTGCCATCTCGGCGATTTTGCCTTGATGAAGCACGATGCCGCCGATAAGCTGTACGTCGTAGTGGATCATGTCCCAAGTCACCTCGTTTCCGCCTGCCATCCAGTGGTTGTGGTAGATGGCTTTGCCGTCGTTGATTTCAATGAAGTCTTTGCCTTGGGCGGCGAGTTCGCGGTCGAAATCGGACGCGGTCACTTCGATTGATTCATTTTGAGCGAAGCGGCGTGCGGTGTCGCGCACGATGGCAAATACCTCAGGAAGATATTTGTTAAGCTCGTCTTCGAGCACTTCAAGGATGTCTTTCTCGATTTTGTCGATTTTCTCCCAGTACGGCTCGCGGTTTTCATACTCCACATTCTCGATTTCAGCCTTGATGTCGGCAATCTCTTTGCGTTTGTCGGCAACGCTGTCTTTGAGTGCTGCGCGGATTTTGGTGATGCGGTCGCGCAACTCGTCATTGCTCAAATTCTCCAACGTGGGGTAAATCTTGTTGATTTCAGCCACGATTGGTTGAATCTCGCGCAGGTCGCGCTGCGACTTGTTTCCAAAAATTTTTTTCAGGAAATCATTGAATCCCATAATGTATTTTAGTTTTTTGTTTATAATCGTATTGTTGTGCCTCGAGAAATCCATTGTCGCGCCTGAGGCACACGGCGCTGTAGTGCCGCTTAGTCTTTAAGCGACAATGGCATCATGCGCGCGCCGTTGGGCGAGCGTATTCTTAGGATGCGTGCCACGGAGGGCGCCAGCAGCGCCGCATCGATTGGCGATGTGATTTTCTGAGGCTTTACGCCCGGCGCAATGATGAATGCCGGCGCGCAGACAGCGTTGATGTTGACTTGTTTCAGCTGTTGCTGGTTGTTGTAGTCGTCGCGCACTTTCCATCCTGGCGCGATTTGCAGAAACACGTCGGCTGTTTCCTGCGACGTGATTGACTTGTGCAGCCGCAGCAGTGTCTCGCTGACAGGATTGTCGAGCACCTCGTCGACGGAGTATGCCTCGTCTACGCCAGCCATACGGCGCAAGAATGCACCCGACACTTTGCGCAGTTCCTCGACTGAAACGTTTTTCTCTTTTGCAAGTTTCTCGTTGAGATAGATTTTCTCGTTGAAGTATCCGTTCACCCAGCTTCCGTTGCCGTAGAGCGCCATCAGGTACATGTTGAGCAGCGACACAGCCTTTTTCGACGAGAATTCGCCTGTCGGGATGTTGAACCGAGGGTCGGTGGCATACATGTCGTCGAAATAGCCTGTCGGCGTCACGAAGATGCAGGCGTTGCCGCCAACGTTTTTCTCAATGGCGGCAAACAGACGCTCAAGCTGATGGTCGAGACGCAGATATTTGTCCTGCAGCTCGATGCGGCTGTCGTTGTCCGACGCATATCCGTAGGGTGCTGCGGTGTATGCGATGTTGAGCATGTCGACCGTGGCGCGTTTGCCCAGAGCCATGTCGTTCAGGCAATTGATGGCCACCGAGGTTATTTCCTCGTTGACGAGAGCCGAACTTTTGAATTTCTCTACGCCGTCGCCGTCCTTGAACGTGTATTTGAAAGGATAGAACGTGCGGTGGAGAGGAATGTCGGGATATTTGTTGATGTCCATGCTCGGACGCCAGGTCAGCGTGTCGAGGCGTGAGCGCAGAGGCATCAGCATGTTGCGGGTCGAGATGGTTGTAGGGTAGTCTTTGTAGAATGTAGACGAAGCCCATTTACCTGTTTTGTCGCTTATCCAGAAAGCGCCGTTGGCAGCGTGTCCTGCCATTAGAATGGCTTGTTGTGCGTCGGGGGCGATGGCGTATACGTCGCCGATGCCGTTGTTGTCCATACGCAGCTCGTCGCTGATGGTCGACACCTTTATCGCCATTGGCGAGAGTGTCTCGTCGGTGGCGTTGCCAATAAATTTAGGGTCGTTGAGAATCAGCGTTACGCGGCGCGCCTCTTCGTTGTAGACTGTGGCGCCGGTGATGCCGTTGACGTTGGGATAAGTGCCGGTGTAGATTACGGCTGTCGACGTCGTCTTGTCGAGCTGTGCCATGTCAAACACCACGTTGTCCAGATGCGCGCCTTCAGCCATGAGGCGTTTGAAGCCTCCGTTGCCAAACTGCGACTGGAGCAGGTCGAGATAGTCGCCGCGAAGTTGGTCGATTGATATGCCCACAATGAGCGTAGGACGCCCCGACGACACCTGCGACAAGGCAGACATCGCCACGAGCGAGAATATCATTGAGGATATCAGTCGGTTTACTTGCTTCTTTTTTCGCATCTCTTATAGTTTACGATAAAGCCTGCTGAACGCGCTAACGTGCAAAGCATCAGCGGGAAAAACGCTGCGTTTGCCGTTTGTGGCAAAGCCCGCCACGCGACAAGCAATATCAAAACAAGCGCAAAGTTAAGAAAATGATATGAATATACCCACTTTTTTGCTGATTTTATCCAAATTGTAATTGCCGGGAACAGGCAGAACGGGTTCAGCCAAAAGCCGAGCCAGTTGGGTGAGGTGGCTTCGTGCTCGGAGATGAAGATAAGGAAGAACACGAGGCATCCGGTAAGTCCGGTCAGCGTGAACCACACTGTGTCGAGCCAGCGCATCTGCTTGTGTCGCACCACGCCGAAGACTGTCGCGCTGGCGATGAGTGCAAATGCCAGCCAGCATATAAACAGGGGCGACAGTAGGAATGGTGTGGGCGGCAGAACGGCGTTCTCGCTGCCTTCCACGAGTGTGCTTGTGCTTTCAACGATGCCCACGCGTTGTCCGGAGGCGGTTTTATAGGTCGCGCCTGCCATCTCCTTCATCAGGATTATTGGGGCAAACATCTGCTGACGGACGGAAATAGGGCGGTCGATGCCTTGTCCGAGGGCAAGGTCGATGCCGAATTGATACCACGGGTAGTTGCGGCCGTAGTGTGTCATGATGTCGCGGTAGGTGGCGTCGGGGTGTTCCGATGGCGGATAGGAGAGGCCTCCTACGGCTTGCTCTATGAGGTCGCGCGGCCGCGTGGCGCAGTTGTTGAGCACGTAATTATAGCGATATTCGCGGTTTTCGGGCAAGCAAAGCCGTTCAAGTTCGTTGAATAGCCATAATGCCTGTTGCTCAGTCAGTCGCAGCCGTTGTTCCACGACCTTAGAGCCTCTGCCGGCATATTCTGGTGTGAAATATTCAGTGGGGTATCCTCCTACGGCATAGTCGGTCTCGCCTTTGACAAAGCGGTAGATGAAATGAGGCTGGTTGAACGAGAACAATCCGAAGTTATACACGCGGTCCATCGTCGCGCCGTCGGTGATACGGATGGCTGTGTGTCCGTACAGTTCAAACACCTCCTGTCCGGGAAAGCACGTCAGCAGGCTCACGTCGAGACGTTGCGCCTGTGCCGCCACGGGCATAGCGATGCAGATGATTATTAGAGCCAATAACTTTTTCATTTTGCAAAGATAGTGCAAGCCGAGAGGAAAGAAAAGAGCTTGCTCGAATTTCTTTCCCGAGGCGCCGCCTATTTTATCTAAAGATGGCGCGAATATTAAAGCGGGGGCATCCCGCTGTGGAATGTCCCCGCTTTATGCTATGAAAGATGATTCATCACCAATAAGTGAACTCATTTATGTCGGTATATGTCGTACCGTTGATGATGACTTTGTCAGGGTCTCCGCTTGAATCCGTTGTGCCTTTGAGGAAGACATTCTTGTTGAACGCAGAACCGTCGGAATACCGGCAGTTGATGAATTCAATGATTGAATGTCTGGTCATGCATGACACAGCATAGTCGTAGTCAAGGAGTCTTTTGCCGTTGGCATCATATCTGTTAGGAGCTGTTGGAAGCCAATGGTCGTCGGTGGCTGTGGTGTAGCGGCCAAATTCGCAGTCCTTGAACACGCTGCTGCCATAGCAGCGGGCGTATGGATACTCTAAATCACCGTAGTCGAATGTGCAATTCTCGAAATAACCGTCGCTCCATCCCGACATCCATCCGCGGAATGTCGTGTTCCGGGCAATAAGTTTTCCGTTTCCGGGCTGATTTGTGCAGAATTGGAATTTAGGACCGAAATTGCAGTCCTCAAGAATGATGGTTGTGCCTGGATCCATGGCAAACACACCATAAGCCGCTTGGATGGTAAAGTTCGTGTTTCTGACAGTCAGCGTTTTTCCGCCGTTCAGATAAATTCCGCCCCCTACGTATGTGCCATCATTAGGATTGATGATGCCGAGTTTCACATTGTCGAGCACCACATTGTCGCTGTTGATTTTGAGATAGCATCCATCGCTGGCACCGGCGCTGTCGTCGCGGGCAAGTGTGACGTCTTTGAACGTCACGTTGTCGTTAGGTATCTGGTAGCCGTTCTTTATCTTCAGCACCGAGTTGGTTCCGCCAGTGATGACTACGCCTTCGGCAATGTTGGTTGGCAGTGCGAGCTGCACGTTGTCGGCGAGCTGCACGTGGCGGTTGTGGTGAGATGCTGCGTCGGCAAGCTCTTCGTCGGTGGCGATGCCGAGTGTGCCGATGAATGCAGGCTCAATCACAACGTTGAAGTCGACGCTGTTGGTGAGCAGCGATCCGTAGATGTTGGTGCGGTAGTTGCGCTGCAGCGGAACGCTCGTGAACGTGCGCTTCATCGGTGTCGTGCCGTTGGTGTAGTCGAGAGTGACGTCGGCTATGGTCTTGTAGTCGGGCACCAGCACGTAGTTCATCGACAGGTAGTTGTAGGCGGAGCCGGCAGGAAACGCCTCGGAGGCGTCGGGAATGTCGGCATAGGAGAAAGTCACGTCGGTGGCGTTGCCTACGACGCTGCCCGACGCAAGGTTGATTGCCGAATAGGCTTGCGTTGCGACTTGAGTCTTTGTCACGGTGTAGCCCGATGCCGCAGCGGCGGCAAGGTCGTCTGTGCCGATGTTGAGCTGTGCGTACGGACGGTAGAGTTTTACGGTTTGCTGAAGGTTGCCGTTCACGTCGATCTCCGCTTTTGCGAAAAACGCGTCGTCGGCTTCGTTGCTGCACACTGTGGGTGCGAGTGTAGCCACTTGTGTCGTTTCGTCGAATTTCGATTGTGCGCCAACCTCATCTGCGGCAGCCCAGAAGATTACATCATACTTCTTGCCGCTTGCCAGCTGGAGCTGCACGTTTTTTGACAATCCAGTCATTTCTACGGTTTCAGCAGCTTTGCCGTCAAACATTGCCAGGGGTTGCTGTTCTCCTTGTGGATACACGGCATATTTCAGAGACTTGATTTTCGAAGCTTCGCCGAATGCACGTGTGCCTAATTCTTCTGGCAACTGGACTGTTAGCGATACAAGGTTCTCACCTTCACCCTCGGTGGTGAGCTTAACTTCATCGCTGCACGATAAAAGCAACAAGGGTGTCGCAGCGATGGCAATTAAGGTCTTAAAATTCCCATTCATAATGTTAATGTATTAGTTTTTAAATTTGTTTGGAATGTTTATACTACAAAGATACAAATATTATATTCTAAATCAAAAAAAATCAGAAAAAAAATTTCATGGAATTGCAAAAAAAATAGAGAACAATCCATGTCGGTGTAAACCGCATTGGCAGATTGCTCTCAAATCTGTCGACGCTTTCCAGAAACAGCCGCCGTTAATATACGCTGAGCAACTCCATGTCGAAGATTAGTGTGGAGCCGCCGGGAATGCCGGGCTGCGACAGTTTGCCGTAAGCCATTTCCGCCGGGATATACACTTCCCATCGGTCGCCTACGTGCATCTGTTGCATCGCGATGCTCCATCCGGTGATGAGGTCGCTGAGCCGTGCTGCAAGCGGAGAACCCCCGCGGCTGCTGTCGAATGTGCGCCCGTTGATTGTGCGTCCGGTGTAGTGTGCGGTGACAACGCTGCGTGCCGACGGCTTGCGTCCGTCTTTGTCGCCCGATGCGATGACTTTATAGTAGATGCCTTTGGGCAGAGGTTTCACTCCTGTCTCTTGCGCCTTGTCGGCAAGCCATTGCCGGTTTTTCTCGATGTATTCTCTTTTTGCCATAGTCGGTGTTGCTTTATTTGAAAATGTGACGTATTGTTTCCAGCGGTTCGTAGAAAATCATGCGCGGACCTGAAAAGCGCATCACCTCGCGCATCTGTCGGCGCATCGACGGCTTGTAGCAGTGCACTGTGCATCGGCGGCACGACGTTTTGTGCTCTCCGAACGGGCAATGCTCCAGTCGCGACTCGGCATAGGCGAGCAACTGACGGCAGCTGTCGCAAAGCTCGCTGTTGCCTTCCTTCTTGCGGCAGTATAGGCGCACCATCACGTTGACCACGCGTTTCTCTTTTTCGATTCTTGACATATTATTGACGGTAGGGTGGAAATAAAAAAAGAGTCGCTTGAAAAAGCGACTCTTGCTGTGGGTGTTGACGGATTCGAACCGCCGACCCTCTGCTTGTAAGGCAGATGCTCTGAACCAGCTGAGCTAAACACCCTTGCTTCTCAAAAGCGTTGCAAAGGTATGGCGAATTTTTTAATCCTCCAAATTTTTTGGGGATAATTTTTTGGTCAAAAGTTTGCTTGAAGACGTATCTATTGGATAATCAGAATGATAATAAATGAAAAATTTTATGCCGTTATGATGCTTGTAGATTGGTGGAAATATAGTAATTTTGCAGAGTTATTGAAAATATCAATCTTAAAAACAAACATAAATGTCTCTCTCATCACTGACAGCCATATCTCCAATCGACGGCCGTTACCGCGGCAAGGTGGAGATTCTGGAAAATTACTATTCTGAATACGCGTTGATCCGCTATCGCGTAAAAGTTGAAATCGAATATTTTATCGCCCTCTGCAAACTTCCGTTGCCGCAACTTGCGGGCGTTGACCACGCACTCTTCGGAGAGCTGCGCGACATCTACGCCAAATTCTCGGTCGACGACGCGCAGCGCGTGAAGGATATCGAAAGCGTAACCAACCACGACGTGAAAGCGGTGGAATATTTCATAAAGGAGCAGTTCGACCGTCTTGGCTTGGCTCAATATAAGGAGTTCATCCATTTCGGACTAACGTCGCAGGACATCAACAACACTTCGGTGCCGATGCTCATTCGCGATTCTCTCCACGAGGCTTACCTGCCTCTGCTCGATGAGATGGTTGGCTTGCTCAACCAGTATGCCGAGGAGTGGAAAGACATTCCAATGCTTGCCAAAACCCATGGACAGCCTGCGTCGCCGACACGCTTGGGCAAGGAAATCCGTGTGTTTGCCTATCGCTTGGAGAAGCAGATAGAGCTGTTGAAACAGGTGCCGGTGAGCGGCAAGTTTGGCGGCGCTACGGGAAATTTCAACGCCCACCGCGTGGCTTTCCCCGACCGCGACTGGCGTGCGTTTGCCAAGAAATTTCTCAATGAGAGTCTCGGCATCGAGCGTGAGGAGTGGACAACTCAGATTTCAAACTACGACAACCTGGCTGCTCTCTTCGATGCCATGGCGCGCATCAACACGATAATGATCGACCTTGACCGTGACATGTGGCAATATATCTCGATGGAGTATTTCAAACAGAAAATCAAAGCCGGAGAGGTGGGTTCTTCAGCCATGCCTCACAAGGTGAATCCAATCGACTTCGAGAACTCGGAGGGCAACCTCGGTCTGGCCAACGCAATTCTCAAGCATCTGGCTGGCAAATTGCCGGTTTCGCGCCTGCAGCGCGATTTGACCGACTCCACTGTGCTGCGCAATGTCGGTGTGCCGTTGGCTCACATGATGGTAGCGCTTCACAGCACCCTCAAGGGCTTGCACAAGCTGCTGCTCAATGAAGCAGCCATCAGCCGCGACCTCGACAATATGTGGAATGTGGTTGCCGAGGCAATCCAGACCATCCTTCGCCGCGAAGGATATGAGAAGCCTTACGAAACGCTGAAGGCTCTCACCCGAACCAACAGCAAGGTGGACGCCGAAAGCATTGCCAGCTTCATCGACACGCTCAAAGTGAGCGATGCCGTGAAAGAAGAGCTTAAAGCGATTACTCCTCACAACTACACTGGGTTCTAAAGCATTGAAACAGTTGTAGGAAAGCACATAATTAAAAAGAATGTTAAAATTCAGTTTCTGACAAAGCCTTTTTTAATTATGTGCTTTTCCATTTGAAAAAAATGCAGTTACTTTGTCGATGGAATTATAAATTGCAAAATTGATTTAAATCTACAAGTTTTTAAGAATTAAGATTACAAATTAATAGCAAAGATAAAAAAGACGCCGAGAGGCAGTATTTGTATATAAAAAACAATTGAATTTACTATGGAAGAGAACAAAAAGCCGAAAAGAAGACGCATCGGCGAGTCTCAGGAGATGAATGGCGAGTCAGGACACTTTGAGAAGGTTACTTACAATCCGAAAGCTTCGTTTGTGCCTACTGATTCAGCACAGGGTGCGCCTGTGGAAGGTGGAAGCGACGCAGCGCCACGTCAGGACTATCGCAGACCGAACTACAACAATCAGAACAGCTACAACAGTTATGGCAACAACCGCCAGGGTGGCTACAACAACCGTCAGGGCGGCTACAACAATTATAACAACCGCCAGGGTGGCTACAACAACCGTCAGGGCGGCTACAACAACAACCGTCAGGGAGGTTACAACAACCGCCAGGGTGGATACAACAATGCCCAGGGTGGATATTCCGACCAGCAGCACGACGGCGGATACAACAATTATGACAACCAGCCGGGCGGCTACAACAACAACCGTCAGGGCGGCTACAACAACAACCGTCAGGGCGGCTACAACAACAACCGCCAGGGAGGTTACAATAACAACAACCGTCAGGGCGGCTACAACAACAATCGTCCGGGTGCAAGTTTCAACCGCCAGGGCGGACAGCGTTTCACTCCACGTCCAAAACAGATTGTCTACGACGTGCCTGAAGTGGATCCGAACGAGGAAGTACGCTTGAACAAGTTTATGGCGAATGCCGGAATCTGCTCGCGTCGTGAGGCTGACGAGCTGATACAGCAAGGGCTTGTGAAGGTGAACGGAAACGTTGTTACCGAACTCGGCTCAAAAATCAAGCGCGACGACGTGGTTGAATACAACGACAAGGTGGTTACGCTCGAAAACAAATGCTACATTCTGCTCAACAAGCCTAAAGACTGTGTCACTACAAGCGACGATCCAGACGGACGTCTCACGGTGATGGACATCGTCAAGAACGCTTGCAAGGAGCGCATCTATCCTGTAGGACGCCTTGACCGCAACACTACTGGCGTGCTTCTGCTCACAAACGACGGCGACTTGGCTTCGAAGCTGACTCACCCGAAATATGTGAAGAAAAAAATCTATCAAGTGTGGACCGACAAAGACATCGCTGAAGACGATATGCAGCAGCTTGCCGACGGCATCGAACTTGAGGACGGACCAATCCACGCAGATGCAATCAGTTACGTCAACGACCACGACAAGAACCAGGCGGGAATCGAAATCCACAGCGGACGCAACCGTATCGTGCGCCGTATGTTTGAGTCGCTCGGCTATCGCGTGACTAAACTTGACCGTGTGTATTTCGCTGGCTTGACAAAGAAGAATCTGCCACGCGGACGCTGGCGTTACCTTACTCAGGAAGAAGTGAACTTCTTGAAACAAGGATCTTTTGAATAGAATTTTAAATCATACAAAATGAAACGTACAAAAATTTCAGAAATATGGGCGCCTGAGTTGATTGGCACAGACGTTTGTGTGAAAGGCTGGGTGCGCACGCGTCGCGGCAACAAGCATGTGCAGTTTGTGGCTCTCAACGACGGCTCTACAATAAAGAACCTTCAGATTGTCTTCGATATGGAGAAATTCTCCGACGAGGATCTGAAACCCATCACAACGGGTGCGAGCATCCACGTAGAAGGCAAACTCGTGGAGTCGCAGGGCAAGGGTCAGACTGCCGAGGTGCAGGCGGAAACGCTTGAAATCTACGGCACTGCCGATCCTGAGACTTATCCTTTGCAGAAAAAAGGACACACTCTCGAATTCCTGCGCGAGAAGGCTCATCTGCGTCCGCGCACAAACACTTTCGGCGCGGTGCTCCGCATACGCCACACGTTGGCTTATGCAATCCACAAATTCTTCAACGACCGTGGTTTCTTCTATCTCAACACGCCGCTCATCACATCGAGCGACTGCGAGGGTGCCGGCGCGATGTTTCAAGTGACAACGCTTGACCTCAACGACATCCCTAAGAACGAAGAGGGCAAGGTGGACTATTCTCAGGATTTCTTCGGAAAGCCTGCCAGCCTTACCGTTTCCGGACAGCTTGAGGGCGAGCTTGGAGCAACGGCTCTCGGCGCAATCTATACGTTCGGACCTACGTTCCGCGCCGAGAATTCCAACACTCCGCGCCACTTGTCGGAGTTCTGGATGATTGAGCCTGAGGTCGCGTTCAACGACATCAACGACAATATGGAGTTGGCAGAGGATTTCATCAAATATTGCGTAAGCTATGCTCTCGAGCATGCTGCCGATGATATTGAATTCCTTGCAAAGATGTATGACGAGGATCTTGTTGAGCGACTCAAATCGGTTGTCAATACAGAATTTGTACGACTCACTTATACTGAGGGCGTGAAAATCCTTGAGGAGTCGGGACATAAGTTTGAATTCCCTGTCTATTGGGGTGCCGACCTTCAGAGCGAGCATGAGCGTTTCCTCGTAGAGGAACACTTCAAACGCCCTGTAATCCTTACCGACTATCCGAAGGAAATCAAGGCTTTCTATATGAAGCAGAACGAAGACGGCAAGACTGTGCGTGCCATGGACGTGCTGTTCCCGAAAATCGGAGAGATTATCGGTGGTTCGGAGCGTGAGGAAAGCTATGAGAAGCTGAGTCAGCGCATCGAGGAACTCAACATCCCGATGAAGGATATGTGGTGGTATCTTGACACTCGCCGTTTCGGCACTGTGCCTCACTCTGGTTTCGGACTCGGCTTCGAGCGCCTTGTGCTGTTCGTGACTGGTATGACCAATATCCGCGACGTCATTGCGTTCCCACGCACTCCGGGTAACTGCGAGTTCTAATCGCAAGACATGACAAAATAATTTAGGACTGGTTTGAGGCTGAATGGCTGAAAATCAGTCCTGTTTTTTTATAAAACAGACTGAATACTATGAGAAAAAGTGAATTCTTACAAGATTTCAAAGCCTTCGCGATGCGGGGCAACGTGATTGACATGGCTGTCGGTGTGATTATCGGCGGCGCTTTCGGTAAAATTATCTCATCTGTTGTCGCCGACGTGATTATGCCTCCTCTCGGGCTGCTTGTCGGAGGAGTGAATTTCACAGACCTTAAGCTTGAGTTGAAACCTGCGGAGATGGTCGACGGCGTGATGCAGGATGCCGTGACGCTGAACTATGGAAATTTCTTGCAGACGGCGTTCGACTTTATTATCATTGCCTTGTCGATTTTCTTGTTTGTCAAACTTATCGGCAAACTGATGCGCAAAAAGGAGGAGAAGCCTGCCGCACCTCCGGCTCCAAGCAAGGAAGAGCAGCTGCTCACTGAAATCCGCGATTTGCTGAAGAAGCAGAGCGAGAAATAGGTTATTTAAGTTTTTCTTTCAGAAAACGTCCGGTGTAGCTGTCCGGGCATGCCGCGATGTCCTCGGGTGTGCCCGCACACACGATGTGTCCGCCTCCGTTGCCTCCCTCAGGACCCATGTCTATCACGTGGTCGGCGCACTTCACCACATCGAGATTGTGCTCGATGATTATGATTGTGTGTCCCTTCTCAATAAGACGGTTGAACGATGCCATCAGAGTGTTGATGTCGTGGAAATGCAGACCCGTGGTAGGCTCGTCGAAGATGAACATCGACGGGCGCTGCTTCTCCTGACTGAGGAAATAAGCCAACTTTATGCGTTGGTTCTCACCACCCGACAGTGTCGACGACGATTGTCCCATCTTGACGTAGCCCAATCCCACCTGCTGCAGCGGCAACAGGCGTTTCACGATGCGTGTCTCCGTAGTGCCCTTCGACTCGCTGAAAAACTCGATGGCCTGGTTGATGGTCATGTTGAGGATGTCGTAGATGTTCTTGCCGCGGTATTCGATGGCAAGAACCTCCGGCTTGTATCGCTTGCCGTGGCACGACTCGCATTGCAGCGTGATGTCTGCCATAAACTGCATCTCGATGGTGATTGTGCCTTCGCCCTTGCATTCCTCGCAGCGTCCGCCCTCGGCGTTGTAGGAGAAATAGCCGGCGTCGAAGCCCATTTGTTTCGCGCCCTGCTGCTCGGCAAACAGCCTGCGGATTTCGTCGAAAGCCTTAAGATAGGTCGCCGCATTGCTGCGCGAAGATTTTCCGATGGGGTTCTGGTCTACAAATTCCACGCTGTTGATGAGCGACAGGTCGCCGCGCAGATCGGTGTATGACCCTGTGTTCTCGCAAGCCTCGCCGAAGTGGCGCAGCAGCGCATTGTAGAGGATGTCGCGCACGAGAGTCGACTTTCCAGAGCCGCTCACGCCGGTCACCACGGTCATCACCTGCAGCGGGAAGCGCACATCGATGCCCTTGATGTTGTTTTGCGCCGCACCGATAATCTCGATGTAGTTGTGAGTGCGCCGGCGCAGCTTGGGCAGAGGTATTTGCATCTCGCCGGTTAGATATTTTGCCGTCAGACTGTCGGTGGCTTTGTCGAGCTTGTCGACAGGCCCTTGATACACCACATTGCCGCCTCCGCGTCCAGCCAAAGGTCCGATGTCGATAATCCAGTCGGCGGCACGCATGATTTCCTCGTCGTGCTCCACAACGACCACCGTGTTTCCCAGCTGCTGCAGGCGGCGCAACACGCGGATAAGCCGTTCGGTGTCGCGTGAGTGCAGTCCGATGCTCGGTTCGTCGAGGATGTAGAGCGACCCTACAAGGCTGCTTCCCAATGAAGTGGCGAGGTTGATGCGCTGGCTTTCGCCGCCCGACAATGACGACGACAGGCGGTCGAGCGTCAGATATTCCAGTCCCACATCGCAAAGATATCCTATGCGGGCGCGAATCTCCGTGAGCAAGCGTTTGGCGATGCGTGCGTCGGAGTCGTCAAGGCTCAAGGTGTCAAACCATTGGCGCACGTCGCTTACCGGCATCCGCACGATGTCGGCTATCGTTTTGCCGGCAATTTTCACGTATAGAGCCTCGTGCCGCAGACGGCTTCCGTGGCATTCGGGGCATGCTGTCTTTCCGCGGTAGCGCGCCATCATCACTCGGTATTGTATCTTGTATTGGTTGTCTTTCACCATATCGAAGAAGCTGTCGATGCCGTAGATTCCCGGCGCACCGTGCCACAGCAGCGCGCGCTCCTCGTCGGATAGTTGGTAATACGGGCGATGCACGTGGAAACCGCGTTTGGCGGCGGCGATGATAAACGCACGCTTCCATTCGCTCATTTTCTCTCCACGCCAGCACACGACGGCGTCGTCGTAGACCGACAGCGCCTTGTTGGGGATAACAAGGTTCTCGTCAATGCCGAGCACACGTCCGAATCCCTCGCAGGTGGGGCATGCGCCGTAAGGGTTGTTGAAGTTGAACAGTTGGTCGGTTGGCTCGATAAACTCGATGCCGTCCTCCTCGAATCGTTTTGAGAAAGCCGCAGCCGTGATGCCGTCGGGCGTCCATGCGAGCAGACGGCATTGTCCGTCGCCTTCGTAGAACGCCGTTTCCACAGAGTCGGTAAGGCGGCTTATGGTGTCGGCGTCGGAAGAGACGGTCAGACGGTCGATTAGCAGGTTGCAGTTCGTGTCGCAGTCTTTGGCATCGTCAATCTGTAGAAATTCGCCGTTGCGCTCAATGCGTGAGAAGCCTTCCTTTTTGTAGATGTCGAGCTGCTCCTCGATGGTTCGTCCAGATGGCAGGACGATGGGTGCGACGATGGCGATGCGTGTGCCGTCGGCATAGTTTTTCATGCATTCAACAACATCATCCACCGTGTTTTTCTTCACCAAGTTGCCCGACACGGGCGAGAACGTCTTGCCGATACGTGCAAACAGCAGCCGCAGATAGTCGTAGATTTCCGATGCTGTTCCCACCGTGCTTCGCGGGTTGCGCGTCGACACTTTCTGCTCGATGGCGATGGCAGGCGGCAATCCTTTAATGAAGTCGCATTCAGGCTTCTGCATACGGCCGAGAAACTGCCGGGCATACGATGACATGCTCTCCACGTAACGCCGTTGTCCTTCGGCATAAAGCGTGTCGAACGCCAACGACGATTTGCCGGAGCCGGAAAGTCCGGTGATAACGATGAATTTGCCGCGAGGAATCTCCAAATCTATGTTTTTCAGATTGTTGACCCTTGCGCCTTTTATGATGATATTGTTGTTCGCCATACGTTAATTTTTCAATTTGTCGAAGTCTATTCCCGAAGGCGACTGGAACGCTCTCAAGCCGAACTTGCCGAGAGAGGCGTAAGCCGTCTCTACAATTTCCGCCTTGAAGTGCTCAAAATCGACCCATTGCGTGCATGAAGTGAAGCAGTAAAGCTCCACGGGCAGTCCGCAAGCCGACACTGGCTGTTGGCGCACCATCAGGTGCGGCTGCGGATTGGTGAGTGGATTTGAGCGCATGCGGTGCTCCATATAGAATCGGAAAAAGAATAGGTTTGTCACGTCGGTGCCGTATGTCGGGCAGTCGGGAATCATTGCCGCCAGGCGTTCAGCCTCGTCGGCAGAGCACTTGTGCACCGAAGTTATGTCGATATATACAAGTTCGCGCATCCGGCGTCCGCCTTCGTCCCACATGTTGCGGAAGTTCTGAAACGACTCTGTAATCAGCGCATGTGTGGGGATGGTTGTGACCGAATTGTCCCAATTCTGCACTTTCACGAAATTGAGAGTCACGGCGGTTACCAGACCGTTGGCACCGCGCTTTTCGAGAATCATCCAGTCGCCCGGTCGCAGGATGTCGTAGTAGTTGATTTGTATGCCTGCCACAAGTCCCATTATCGAGTCCTTGAACACCAGCATGAGCACGGCTGCCGAGGCACCGAGTCCGGCAAGGATGGTGCTTGGCTCACGGTTGAGCAATATGCTGATAGCAAGGATTATGCCCACGCATACCACAAGAATCTTGAATGTCTGGTATATACCCGTCAGCGGACGTTTTCTCAGCAGCTCGGATTCAGAGCTGATAATCTGGAACGAAGAGATGAATGCGCATACCAGTCGTGTGGATATTGCGACGATGAGCAGCAGAAACGCTTTGTCGATGACGGTGACGGTCATCGGATGGTCGCTGAACAGCATTGGCACAAACATATAGGCGAGCAGTGCCGGGAGCAGGTATGCCGCCAGGTTGAGCACGCGGCTGTTGAACAGATGGTCGTCCCATGTTGTCTCGGTCTTTTCCGTGAACCGTTTGACAAGAGGAAATACTATCTTCTTGAGCAGAAAGTATGCCAGCAGACAGATTGCGGCTATGATGCCTATGCCAAGCAGTCTGTCGGCGGAGGATAGGTTGGCAGGGTGGTCGGAAAAACCGACGATGTCATAGAAAGACAACATGGCTTGCTATTTCTTTTTTTCTTCCGGAGCGAACTCGTTTTTGAAGTCGATTGCCACGCGCGGGCGAAGCAATGCGCGGACAACGAGAACCACACCGGCAATGATGAACGGAAGGCTTAGAAGCTGTCCCATGTTGAGGAGCATTCCCACTTCGAAACTTTCCTGTGGGTTCTTGACAAACTCGATGAGGAAGCGGCATAAGAAAAGAACTACGAAAAACACTCCGGTAATCAGTCCGCGGCGTTCCTCTGAGTTGCGCTTCCAGTACATCCACATCAGCAGTCCGAACAGTGCGAAGTAGCAAAGAGCCTCATAAATCTGCGTAGGGTGGCAAGCCACCTTGTAACCGTATTCGGCACACATGTTCTGCCATTCCAGAGAGTCGACAAAATAGAATCCCCACGGAAGCGTGGTGACATGTCCGAAAATCTCGGAGTTGAAAAGGTTGCCCAGACGGATAAGTCCGCCAACGAGAGCCACAGGCACCACAAGACGGTCGAGAGTCCACAGCGGCGAGCGCTTGGTGACGAAATAGGAGTAGAGGCAGATGCCGATAAGAATGCCTATAGCCCCTCCGTGGCTTGCAAGTCCGCCTTCCCAGACTTTGAGTATCTCGGAAGGGTGCTGCGAGTAGTAGTCCCACGCATAGAAGAACACGTGTCCGAGGCGTGCGCCCACGATGGTGCAAATCACCACAATCACGAAAATCGAATCCACCCAGCTGCTGCGCTCTCCCTCGTGCTTGAACATTTTCGACAGAATCCAAGCGCCGAGGATAAAGCCGATGGCAAACATCAGTCCGTACCAGCGGATGGTGATTGGCGATGAAATCAAGTCGGGGTTGCAGTCCCACGTTATAAAGTTAAGAATTTGTGCAGTCATATCGTTGAATTTTTACTGTTCAGAAATCAGGCCGTAAAGTTACGCAATTCTGCGCTAACAGCCAACATTATTTTCTTTTGAGCAGACGCGGGAAGAGACGCCGGAAGCGTGTCAGCGGCACCGAAAGGCTTCCTCCGGCAATCACCAGGGTCACAGCCACGATTATGAGCACCAGTCCGACGCTTTGCCGTGCCGACATTGTCTCTCCGAAAATCATGATGCCGAAGAATATTGCGGTGACTGGCTCCAGCGCGCCGAGAATTGCGGTTGGGGTGGAGCCGATGCTCTGGATTGCGGCGGTGGTGCACAAGAAGGATATCGCCGTGGGAAATACGGCAAGACCCAGCACGTTGCCCCACATATACCAGTGCGACGGCATCGTTATCTGTCCAATCCACAGCAGTCTGATTATGAACACAGAGAGCCCGAACACGAGAACGTAGAGCGTGATTTTCAGTGTAGGCTCGTCCTTGATGGCTTTCACGCGGTTTACGCCAACGAGATAGATGGCATAGGAGAGCGACGAGAAAAACACGATGATTGAGCCCACAAGGCTTATTGTCGATCCGTCCTCGTTTTTGTAGAGCAGGGCGATGCCGAGCAGTGCCGAGAGCATGCACACTACGGTTGCCGCCCTGAGCCGCTCATGAAACATTACAGCCATTATCAGAGCCACCAGAATGGGGTATATGAACAGCAGCGTGGAGGCGATGCTCGCTCCCATGTAGCCGTAGCTGAGAAACAACGTGAGCGACGACAGCGCTATCATCACGCCGAAAAACAGCAGCGGAGCCACCTCGCAACGCTTTATCGCCAGGCTGCGTCCACGGGCCTTGAGCATTATCGCAAGGAGCGGAATGGCGAAGAGATAGCGGAAAAACAGCACGGAGTCAGAGTCCATGCCGTCGTCGTAGAGTGGTAGCGCGAACAGTGGGTTCATGCCGTATGTGGCTGCAGCCACTGCTCCGAGAAAATAGCCTTTAGCTTTGCCTGTCATGTCGAATGTTTTTATGTATGATGAATTAATGTCGTGCCATGCGGCGTAGTATGGGTTTCTGCCATTTTTGTTTACTGTTGAAATAATCGGATACTACATATCCTCAATTGAGGTGCAAAGATAGCAATTCGCATAAAAAAATGAAAATTCAGGTGAAAAAGCGGGACCAAATGTGTTGCCCATTGCAAAGATTTCGTAACTTTGCAATGAAAGAACGGCAACAATGAAGCAGACGAACCAACATACAGTCTTATTCCAGCGGTACTTCCGGCAAGCGGACACCGCGGCGTTGTCGTCGACGATATAAGCCAGTCAGCACGATTTGTGTGGATTGGCTATTTTTTTATTCGGATATTAACTTATTTAATAAGACGAAGATATATATATGGAAAACGAAAGTCTTGTATCGATTTCCGACTTCTCAAAGCAGGAGATGCTGGATTTGCTCGAGGATATGAAATATTTTGAGGCAAACCCGAACCGGAAACTTCTTGAGGGCAAAGTCGTGGCGACTCTGTTTTTTGAGCCGTCGACACGCACCCGCCTGAGTTTTGAAACCGCAGTGAACCGTCTTGGCGGACGGGTGATTGGATTCTCCGATGCGGCAACGTCGAGCTCGTCGAAGGGTGAGACGCTAAAGGACACAATCATGATGGTCAACAACTATGTCGACCTGATAATAATGCGCCACTATCTTGAGGGCGCGGCGCGCTATGCGTCGGAGGTGTCGCGTGTGCCGGTCATCAATGCCGGTGACGGTGCCAACCAGCATCCGTCGCAGACAATGCTCGACCTTTACTCTATCTATAAGACTCAGGGCACGCTGCGCGACTTGACAATCACCATGGTGGGCGACTTGAAATATGGCCGCACGGTGCATTCATTGCTGATGGCAATGTCGTATTTCAACCCTACGTTCAATTTCGTGGCGTGCAACGAGCTGCAAATGCCACAGGAATACAAGGACTTCTGCAATGAGCACGGTATCCGTTACCGCGAGACTCACGAGTTCTCGCCGGACGTGATTAATGAGAGCGACATCATTTATATGACGCGCGTGCAGCGCGAGCGTTTCTCCGACCTTGAGGAATATGAGCGTGTGAAGAATTTATACAATCTCCACAATTCGATGCTCGACGACAGCAAGCCAACTGTGCGCATCCTGCATCCGCTGCCACGTGTAGGCGAGATTTCGCAGGATGTCGACGACAATCCGAAAGCCTACTATTTCCAGCAGGCGCAGAACGGACTCTATGCCCGTCAGGCAATCATTTGCAAAGTTTTAGGTATTAACGTAAAGGAACTCAGAGAAAATGAACGATAACAGCAAACTCGCCGTCGCCGCTTTGCAGAATGGCACGGTGATTGACCATATTCCGTCCCACCTCGTTTTCAAGGTGGTGCGTCTGCTTGATTTGGAAAATGTGGAGGGCAGTGTCACAATCGGCTATAACCTCGACAGCAAGAAACTCGGCAAAAAAGGCATCTTGAAAGTGTCGGGCGTGACTTTTCCTGAAGAGACGCTCAACCGTCTGGCTTTGGTTGCGCCAAACGTCAACGTGAACATCATCGAGGACTACAAAGTGGTGAAAAAGTTCAAGGTGACGCTTGCCGACGACATTGTCGACATCGTGCGGTGCACCAATCCCAAGTGCATCACCAACAACGAGCCGATGCGCACGTATTTCAACGTCATCGACAAGGACAATGTGACGCTGAAATGCCGCTACTGCGAGCGGATGATTGAAAAGGAGGATATAGAACTGAAGTAAGGGCTAATGGCAAAGAAGGTGTGGCGTCCGGGCACGATGATTTATCCGCTTCCGGCTATTCTTGTGGGGTGTGGCAACGCCCCGGAAAACTATAACCTGATAACCGTGGCGTGGGTTGGCACGATATGTTCCGACCCTGCCATGTGCTATGTGTCGGTGCGCAAGGAGCGTCACAGCTACGCATTGCTGAAGGAAAACATGGAGTTTACGCTCAATCTCACAAATCGCGACATGGCGCGTGCCGCAGACTGGTGTGGAGTGAGGTCGGGCAGGGACTACGACAAGTTTGCGGAAACGGGGCTCACTCCGCGCCGCGGCACGATGGTGCAGGCTCCCTATATCGAGGAGGCGCCGCTGTCTATCGAGTGCCGCGTGAAGGAGATAATCCCGTTGGGCAGCCACGACATGTTTATATCTGAAGTGCTTTGCACGCTTGCCGACGAGCGTTTCATCAATCCGGAAACCGGAGCGTTCGACATGCAGGCAGCCGACCTTATCGCCTATGCCCACGGCAACTATTACGGACTTGGCGACAAGATAGGCAAGTTTGGCTGGTCGGTGCAGAAAAAGAAATAATTATAAAACTTATTATATAAGACCAATATGAAAAGAGACGATTTGATTTTCGACATCATCGAGCGCGAACATCAGCGCCAGAAGAAAGGCATAGAGTTGATTGCCTCTGAAAACTTTGTCAGCGACCAAGTGATGCGCGCCATGGGGTCGTGCCTCACAAACAAGTATGCAGAAGGCTATCCCGGCCACCGCTACTATGGCGGATGTCAGGTGGTCGATGAGGCGGAAACGCTTGCCATCGAGCGCGTGAAGGAAATCTTCGGCGCCGAGTATGCCAACGTGCAGCCGCATTCTGGCGCACAGGCAAATATGGCTGTGTTTATGGCAACGATGAAACCAGGCGACAAATTCCTCGGATTGAACTTGTCGCACGGCGGTCACCTCAGTCATGGTTCACCTGTGAATTTCTCAGGCTTGGTTTTCCATGCCCTTGAGTATGGTGTGAAGGAAGACACCGGTTTGGTCGACTACGATATGATGGAGGAAGTGGCTCTCCGCGAGCGTCCGAAACTGATTATCGGAGGCGCGAGCGCATATTCACGCGAGTGGGACTATGCCCGTATGCGTAAGATTGCCGATGAAATAGGCGCGTTGTTGATGATCGACATGGCTCACCCTGCCGGACTTATCGCTGCCGGACTGCTCGACAATCCGTTGAAATATGCGCATATCGTGACATCTACAACCCACAAGACTCTCCGCGGTCCGCGCGGCGGCTTGATTCTGCTCGGCAAGGATTTCGAGAATCCATGGGGCAAAACGACACCTAAGGGCGTTGTTAAGAAGATGTCGGCAATTCTCGACTCTGCGGTGTTCCCTGGTGTTCAGGGCGGTCCGCTTGAGCATGTGATTGCCGCCAAGGCTGTGGCTTTCGGCGAGGCTTTGCAGCCGGAATACAAAGACTATCAGAAGCAGGTGAAGAAGAATGCCAAGGCTATGGCGGAGGCTATGATTGCAAAGGGCTACAAGATTGTGAGCGGCGGCACAGACAACCACTGCATCCTTGTGGATTTGCGCACCCGTTTCCCGGAACTCACCGGCAAGGTGGCAGAGAAGGTGCTCGTTGACGCCGACATCACTGCCAACAAGAATATGGTGCCGTTCGACAGCCGCTCTCCGTTCCAAACGTCGGGTGTGCGTCTCGGCACGGCTGCAATCACTACACGTGGCGTGAAGGAAGACCTCATGGGCGACATCGTCGAGATGATTGACACGGTGCTCAGCCACAACGAGGATGAGGCGGTTATCCGCTCTGTGCGCGATAAGGTTAACGCCATGATGGCAGACTATCCGATGTTTGCATATTAATCAGTATATATAGGTATATATAATAAAAGCAATCCCGGAGACGATGGTCCCCGGGATTGCTTTTATTATTTGTGCTTGGTTGGAGGTCAGTGGGCAGGAACAATTGTCAGCTCTATGCCCATCTCCTCGATGGCGTGTGCCGTCGACGGAGAGATGTGCGAGTCGGTGATGATGTGGTCCACGTCTTTTGTGTCGACGATTTTGCTGAAGCCGCGGCGTCCGAATTTGGATGAGTCGGCGAGCACGATGGTCTTCTGCGCGGTTTGTATCATAACGCGGTTGAGGCTTGCCTCCATCATGTTGGTTGTTGTGATGCCGAAGTCGAGGTCGATGCCGTCGACACCGATAAACAACTTGCTGCAGGAGAAGTCGCTCAATGCCGACTCTGCATATTTGCCGACCACCGACAAACTGCTGTGGCGGAGGATTCCGCCAAGTTCGATGATGTCGACGTTGTGGTCGTTGGCAAGGATGCGCGCCACTTCGAGCGATGCCGTTATCACGGTCAGCTTGTCGGTCGTGTGGATGTTGCGCGCCAACGCGTGGACTGTGGTGCCGGATGCGATGAGGATGGAGTCGCGCGGAGTGATCAGCTGCGCTGCCGCTGCGCCGATGAGCCGTTTCTCCTCCACATACAGCCGCTCCTTCTCGCTTACATTCTTGTTTTCGCTGTAAGGGTCTATGAGGATTGCTTTACCGTGGTTGCGGTGGAGTTTCTTTTTTTTCTCAAGCTCTGTCAAGTCTTTTCGTATCGTAACCGATGAGACGTTGAGTTGCTCAGACAAGTCGGTGACAAGCAACGAGTCCTGTTGCATGAGCAGATCGAGGATAAGTGATTGCCTTTCGTCTTTAGTCATGTGAATTATTATATGTTATGATTTGATTTCAAAGTTTTTGATTCGCTCTGCAAAATAACGAAAAAATAACAGTTTTGCAAAATATTTTTAGTGAAAGACCCCAAAATATGTTGCATAACATACAAATTTCCTTGCTAAATCTCAGAATGAAATAAAAATCGATTTTAAATGAAAAAAACAACCGAAAAAGTTTCGTATCTCAATTATTGTTTATACATTTGTGGCGTAATGAAAGATGATGGCTTTCATCGCACTAAAACGAAACCGAACGAGAAACTTTTACTCTTAAAATTAAAAAATGGAAAAGCTTACGCTAAACACTTGTTATTTAAGCAATTATGCTAATTCTACAGGGGGGGTATTTCTTCCAACTGTTTTTTGAGTCTGTGGTTTTTATGGACGGTGTCGCCTGTGGCAATGCTGTGTTTTCGGCAATTGAAACAAATTTATCTTCAGAACAAAATAATAATAGGAATATAGGCTCCGGCTGGCAGTAGGACGTAACTGCCGGCCGGTTCTCTTTTTGTGTGACGTCAGCAAAGAGAGATGCTTGAAAAAAATAGAAAGGATAAAAACCTAATTTTTTATTAATTAACAAAATATTATTTATGAAATCAAACTTCACTTGCATCAAAAAGATGCCAGTATATTTACTGTCTGCCTCTTTTTGCCTGGGTATGTTCTCTTGTCAGGACGATGTGAGAACTGATGGATACTCCACAAAGGACGTTCCAGAACTTCATGCTCTTTCTGCCGAGCAGAAGGAGGTGATCGACTACACTCCCAAAAACATCGTCATCGCTCACCGCGGAACAGAGTTCTGGGCTCCGGAAGAGAGTGAGGCTGCTATGCGCTGGGCTCGTAACATCGGTGCTGACTACATCGAGTGCGACCTTCAGAAAACAAAAGACGGTGTAATCCTTGCGCTTCACGATGAAAGCCTTCTCCGCACAACCGACGTTGAGGTTGTCTATCCAAGCCGCCAGAACGACTACGTGAGCGCGTTCACTTATGATGAGTTGCTGAAACTCGACATCGGTTCTTGGTTCAACGAAGCCAACCCGGAGCAGGCACGCAGCTCGTTTGTAGGTCTTGACATCCTTACTCTCGACGACGTGCTTATGATTGCCGAGGGCTACCGCATCAAGCGCGACGCCAAAGGCAAGCGTATCGTGAACCGTGACGAGAAAGGAAACTATGTCAGCACTCAGTATGAGCCAGACCCATACGACAACGGCAACCGTCCGGGTGTCTATATCGAGACAAAGGCTCCTTACTTGTTTGCAGGCATGGAGAAAGCATTGTGCGCATGCTTGAAGAAACACGGTTGGTATGATGAGGACGCCAGCAAAATGAAAAAGATCGCTTATAAAAACGGTGTTCCTGGAAATGTGGATATCGCCAACACAAAGGCCCGTATCATCCTTCAGACATTCAGCCTCGGCGGTCTTATCAATATGAACAAGGAGTTCAAACGCAAGATTCCTACATTGTTCTTGATGTATGATATGACAAACTCAACTCCTGCGTCTTACGCTGAGAAGATCAACTTCGCAATCGACAACGGTGCTACTGCAATGGGCCCGAACATCGACTATATCGAGGGCTATACTACAAGCTTGTATCCATGGCAGGGCGACATGATCCGCCGCACAGGAATGGACATCCACGCTTGGACATTCAACACTCAGGAGCAATTCCTGAAGTATACAGGTCCGTGGTGCGACCCGAAGAAGGAAGGTGGAGCAGACAAGAACTATGTTGACGGTGCGTTTACCAACCACGCCGACCTCGCTATCAATTTCTACCGCGAGACTCTTGAGGGCTATCTTGCAAAGGGTCTGAACTATTTCCGCTCGAATGCAAAATGCGGTCTGCCAGACAACTTGCACAAAAACACTCCGGTGAAGACTGCACAGCAAGTGCTCGACGAACTTCATTATGCGAAATAAACCTAACCACGAACAAGAAATATATAATTGAAATAACAGTATGAAAAAATATATCTTAGCTTTGGGTGTTTGCTGTATGGCTGGCGCGATGCCATTGTTTGCCCAGGAAAGCAATTCTGAACTGACCGAAGCACAACGCGAGTTGCAAGGCTACATGGATGAGGGTCTTGTGAAATTCAAGTCAGACAACGACAAGTTCTCATTCCGTGTCGGCGGTCGTGTCGCTATCGACGGTGCTCATTATATCGACGATTACACAGACCGCGGTTCGGGCGCGAAATTCTCTGCCGCACGCATCCGCATCATAAGCAAAATCGGATCGAAGGTGGATATGAAGCTTGACGTTGATTTCGCTTCGAAAAACTGGTTGAAAGACGCATATCTGCGTTGGCATACAAACAAGAATGGTTTCCTCCGTGTGGGTAACTTCGCAGAGCCGTTCTCGGCTGAGAATATCCAGAGCACGATGGACTATCCGTTCATCAACAAGTCGGCTACTGTAGCTGCTCTCGGCACAGGCCGTGCAATCGGTGTCAGCTATCGCTACTATCACAAATACTTCTGGGCTGAGGGTGGTGTGTTCTCACAGAAATTCTCAAACCCGACAGAAGTTGTCAAAGGTGGTGATATGGGCTATGCATTGTCAGCCCGCCTGCTCGGACGCGTGAGCGGAGACGACTGGGCGTTCCATGCCGGTGGTTCTGTAAACTACGGACGTCCTGACGCAAACGGTTTCACAAACGGTTCTGACGATTACAACCGTACTGTGACTTTGTCTTCAAATCTTGAGTCTTGCGTTGACAACACCAAATTCCTCAATGCAACAATCAACAACGTGAAGACCGGTCTGAAATTCGGTGCCGAAGTGATGGCAAGCTATAAGAAGGTGTATGTGAAGGGCGAGTGGTTGCACGCTGACTATGTGCGTGAGCGCGACTGGGACTACAACTTCACCTCATCGCTCGGAACGCTGCTTTCAACAATGTTCCCAACGCTGTCGGCTTACCAGGGTCTTATGGGTGTTGACCAGGACGCCAAATTCTACGGCTATACAGTTGAGGCTGGCTTCATGATTCTTGGCAAGAACTATCGCTACAACAGTGTTGACGCTTTGATGAACCGTCCGAAAGGCAAATCGCTTGAGGTTGTAGCACGCTTCAACCACACCGATCTTAACGACATCATGGCAGGCCACATGTTCTATGGCGGCAAGTTCTATTCAAGCACGCTCAACCAGTCATTCGGCGTGGCTGACCAGTCGGTGATCGGCGGTAAGGCTGACACGTTCACTTTGGGCGTAAACTACTACGTTACTGATAATATCGTAGCTCGCTTGAACTATTCTTATCAGAAACTCAACCAAGAGTATACAAAGGAATTCATGCTCGACAAGAACCTGCACTCAATTCAGGCTCGCGTGGCGTTTGAGTTCTAAGCATACAAATATAATTATAGATGAAAGAATGTATTTAGTCATTGCGCAGTGATTGCGCTTTGCTAAAGATTAACTCCGAAAGTCTTCCCGCTTTCGGAGTTTTTTTGCTCTCGTGCTATAAAAATATGTTTTATAACATAAAAACGAAAGTTTTTGCTTTCGTGGCGAAATTTTTTTTGCTTTTTTCAAGAAAAAGTTTCGGAAAAAGTTTCGTGAATAAAAAATTGTATATAATTTTGCTGTGAAATGAAACATAAACGGTTTTGACATAGAAACCAGAGATTTTATTTTGATACTTCGTTAGTTTAAAGAGACATGGTAAATAAAGAAAACGAATATGACGTAATAGTCATAGGAGGAGGAGCAACAGGAGCCGGCACGGCGCGCGACTGCGCGTTGCGTGGCTTGCGCGTTTTGCTGCTGGAGCGTTTCGATTTCGCTTCGGGAGCCACAGGCCGCAACCACGGACTGCTTCACAGCGGCGCCCGCTATGCGGTGACCGACAAGGAGTCGGCTTCGGAGTGCATCAAGGAAAACATGATTCTGCGCAAGGTGGCAAGCCACTGCGTGGAGGAGAACGACGGCTTGTTCATCACCCTGCCGGAAGACGACCTGGCATATCAAGCAACGTTTGTTAAGTCGTGCCAAGAGGCTGGCATCAACGCCGAAATCATCGATCCGGAGTTGGCTAAGCGCATGGAGCCGTCGGTCAATCCTACGATTGTCGGAGCGGTGAAAGTGCCTGATGGCTCTGTCGATCCGTTCCGTCTCACTCTCGCCAACATTATCGACGCAAAAGCCCATGGGGCGAAAATCCTTGTGTATCACGAGGTGCTTTCGCTTGTCAAGGAGCAGAACCGCGTGATTGGCGTTGAGGTTTTCGACCATAAGACTAAGGAAAAAAGCAAATATTTCGCACCGTTGACCATCAACGCCGGTGGTATCTGGGGCCACAACATCGCCGCTATGGCAGGCTGCCGTGTGGGGATGTTCCCAGCCAAAGGCTCGTTGCTGATTTTCGGACACCGTGTTAACAATATAGTGCTCAATCGTTGCCGCAAGCCGGCCAACGCCGATATCCTCGTGCCGGGCGACACAATCTGCCTTATCGGTACGACATCGAGCCGCGTGGGCTTCGACGAGGTTGACGATATGCGCGTCACTCCCGATGAGGTCGACATTCTGCTCACCGAGGGCGAGAAACTCGCGCCGGCGTTGGCGTCGACACGCATCCTCCGCGCTTATGCGGGTGTGCGTCCGCTGGTTGCCAGCGACGATGATCCTTCGGGACGAAACATCAGCCGCGGCATCGTGCTTCTCGACCATGAGACACGCGACGGCGTGCCGGGTTTCGCCACAATCACCGGCGGAAAGCTGATGACCTACCGCTTGATGGCGGAATGGGCTGCCGACTTGGCTTGCAAGAAGCTCGGCGTGGACAAGAAATGCGTCACAGCCGAGACTCCGCTTCCAGGCTCCCGCGCTCCGAAGGATGTGCCGTCGGGCAAATCGTTCGACATGAGCGTAGGTCAGAAATCCGCATATCATCGTCATGGTGAACTTGCTGAAAAAATCCCGTCAAGCACAGAATACGACAACAGCCTTGTGTGCGAATGCGAGGATGTTTCGGTGGGAGAGGTCAACTACGCGTTGAACGAGCTCCACGTAACAAATATGATCGACCTGCGCCGCCGCACCCGTGTGGGTATGGGAACGTGCCAGGGCGAACTTTGCGCCTGCCGTGCCGCCGGACTTCTCGGCGAGGCTCACAACTGCGCGAAGAAGGCGAAAGGCGATCTTGCCACATTCCTCAATGAACGCTGGAAAGGTGTTTATCCTGTGGCTTGGGGCGATGCTTTGAGAGAAAATGAGTTCACACAGTGGCTTTACGGCGGTGTGTGCGACATGAAACTTAACAACGAGGAGGTAGAAAAATGAAATTCGATACAGTAATCATCGGCGGCGGCCTCAGCGGACTCGCCTGTGGCATCCGCTTGCAGAAGAAGGGCGTCAAGTGCGCCATTATCTCTGCCGGACAGAGCGCATTGCATTTCTCTTCCGGCTCGTTCGAGCTGCTCAACCGTCTGCCTGACGGTACAGCTGTGGAAAATCCTGTGGAGGCAGTTGCGAAACTCGAAGCCTCACATCCATATAAGAAAATCGGAGATTTCGCCAAATATGCATCCGAGGCAAAACAACTGCTTGCCGACAGTGGTGTGGAAGTGGAAGGCGAGGCAACGGAAAATGCGTTGCATCTCACTCCGATGGGCACATTGAAACCGGCTTGGCTGACATTGTCGGAGTTCAACCGTTTCAAGGGTGCTGAAGAATTCAAGGGCAAGAAGGTGCGTGTTGCCAACATCGCAGGTTTCTTGGATTTCAACATGAAATTCGTGACCGACGCGTTGGAGGACATGGGTGCCGAGTGCTGTCAGGAGCTCATTCATATCGAAGAGGTCGACCGTCTGCGCAAAAGCCCTACAGAAATGCGCGCCACTAACATTGCGCGTGTTCTTGACAAAGAGTACATACATAATCAGTTATTGACCATACTTAAAAATTACTCTATTGGGGTTGATGCGGTGGTATTGCCGGCCGCAGTGGGACTCGCTTCTCAGAAACTTGTGAAAGCGTTACGAAAAGCAGTGCCGTCTGTAGTCTTAGTGCCGACAATGCCACCTTCGGTGTCAGGGATCCGCACACAGCAGCAACTTCGCCGCGAGTTTGAGCGTCTTGGAGGCGTGTTCATGCTTGGCGACAGCGTGGTGCGTGCCGACGTCGAAGGAGGAAAGGTCAAGGCTGTATACACAATAAATCATGCAGATAACGGCATAAAAGCCGACAATTATATCCTGACCACAGGCAGTTTCTTCAGCAACGGCTTGGTGGCTCATTCAAACGAAATTGTGGAGCCAGTGTTCGGACTCGATGTTGATTTTGCGGCAGACCGTGCCGAATGGTGCGACCCACAGTTCTTCAACAAGCAGGGTTATCAGACATTCGGAGTTGCCACCGATGCCAATTTCAATGTGAAGAAAGAAGGCAAAGTGCTTGAGAATCTCTATGCCGCAGGTTCGGTGCTCAGCGGATTCAATGCTCTCTATGAGGGTTGCGGTGCCGGAGTGGCGCTTTTGACCGCATTGTATGTCGCAGACAATTTGAAATAAACGAAAGGAAACAATGGAAAACTTACAAGATAAAAACATTTCCGCCAACAATTTCGAGCAGTGCATAAAGTGCACAGTCTGCACGGTATACTGCCCGGTGGTTCCGGTGAATCCGAACTATCCAGGTCCGAAGCAGGCAGGACCCGACGGCGAGCGTCTCCGCTTGAAGAGAGGCGAATTTTTTGACGAGGCGTTGAAATATTGCCTTAACTGCAAGCGTTGCGAGGTGGCTTGTCCGTCGAATGTGAAAATCGGCGACATCATCCAGTCGGCGCGCATAAAATACAGCAAACACCGCCCGTCGCTCCGCGACAAATTGCTCGCAAACACCGATTTTATGGGCACATTCGCCACAATGGTCGCTCCTGTGACCAATTTCGCGCTCGGCTTGAAGCCGGTGAAGATGGTGATGGACAGTGTGCTTAAAATTGACGGACACCGCACGTTCCCGAAATATTCTGGACAGAAATTCGAAACGTGGTTCCAGCGCAACGCCGAAGCGCGTCAGGATGCGTTTAAGAAGCATATCAGCTTCTTCCATGGTTGCTATGTCAACTACAACTATCCGCAACTCGGCAAGGATTTCGTGGCTGTAGCCAACGCTCTCGGCTATGGTGTGCATCTCCTTGATGAGGAGAAGTGCTGTGGTGTGGCTTTGATTTCCAACGGATTGATCAATCAGGCGAAGAAGCAGGCCGCGCTCAACGTGTCGTCGATACGCAAGTCGGTCAACGAAGAAAATCGCCCGGTTGTGGGAGTTTCGTCTACATGCGTGTTCACTATGCGCGATGAATATCCTCACTTGCTCGGTGTGGACAATTCCGACGTGCGCGACCAGATTAATCTTGCAACCCGCTTTGTGCATATGTTGATTGAAAACGGGGCGAAATTGAAGTTTCGCAATGATTTCCATTTGAAAGCCGCTTACCACACACCGTGCCACATGGAGAAGCTCGGATGGTCGTGTTATTCAATCGACCTGCTCCGCAAGATTCCTGGTATGGAGCTGACGGTTCTTCCGTCGCAATGCTGCGGCATCGCCGGAACATACGGTTTCAAGAAGGAAAATTATGAAACCTCGCAAGGCATCGGTTCGTCGCTTTTTGCAGAGATAGAAAAGGCGAAAGTCGATGTTGTGGCAACCGATTGCGAAACCTGCAAGTGGCAGATCGAGATGTCGACACCTACAAAGGTGGAGCATCCGATATCCATACTTGCACGCGCTCTCGACCTTGAGGCAACGGAAAAATTGAACAAGTAAGTAGGAGTGTTTGAGGGGATACGTCGGTGTTTTCCTCAAAGCTCTTGAGCATAATTTTTATGGTTTGTTTAGGATTGTAATTGGTTGATTTTAAACCGTTTCTTCGTGACATAGTAATTTTTTTGGAAAAAAATCTTCTAAATTTCGTGGTGAAATCCAAAAAATATTACTATGTTTGCGAACGAAAAACAGGAGTTTTCCTAACGAAACCGAAAAGAAAGCGATTAAGAAATTAACTTATAATAAAAACTACACAAAAATCTATTTCAATCATGTCAGGTTTTTTAACACCCCCTCCCTTTAAGCCCGAGATGGCAAAGGAGAAGATAGATTCAACTTATAAGAACTATCGTTGGCAGGTATTTTTAGGTATCTTTATCGGCTATGCCGGTTTCTACATCGTCCGTAAGAACTTCTCAATGGCTATCCCGGCGTTGGCGCCGTTTGGCTTTGAAAAAGGCGAGCTTGGTATCGTTCTTTCGATGAACGCCATTGCATACGGATTCTCAAAATTCTTGATGGCATCAATCAGCGACCGCAGCGATGCCCGCAAGTTCCTCCCGTTGGGACTTATCTGCGCAGCGTTGTCAATGTTGTTCATGATTGTACCTATTCAATGGATTGGCGCTGGAAACAAAGGTTTGGCGATTACATTGATGGCAGTGCTCAACTTCCTCGTAGGTTGGTTTAACGGTATGGGTTGGCCTCCGTGCGGACGCGTGATGACCCACTGGTTCTCGATCAAGGAACGCGGCACATGGATGTCGTTCTGGAACTGCGCCCACAACGTCGGTGGAGCCTTGGTAGGCCCGATGGCTGTTTACGGTGCTATGTGGTTCGGTTCATGGTTCTATGGCGCACAGGAACAGTACTACTTCCTTATCGGTACTTACGCATTCCCTGCAGCAACAGCTATTCTTATCGCCATTCTCGCATACTTGATGATTCGCGACACCCCACAATCGTGCGGTCTTCCTTCAATTGAGAAGTGGAGCGGTTGCGCCGGCAAGAACTACGATGCCAAGAAGTCGGAAGAAGTGCTTTCAACAGCGCAGATTTTCCGCACAGTGCTCAGCAACAAGCTGCTTTGGTACATCGCAATCGCAAACGCATTTGTATACATGGTTCGTTACGGATGTCTCGACTGGGCTCCTACAATCCTTACAGAAAGAGGTATCAACCTTAAAGATGCAGGTTGGGCATATTTCGCATACGAGATGGCAGCCATCCCAGGCACAATCATCTGCGGTTGGTTGAGCGACAAGGTGTTCCACGGACGCCGCGCGTTGCCGACAATCATCTTCATGGCGTTGATTATCGTTGCAATCATTGTCTACATGGAAAACCTCGACAACTTGAACGTGGTTATCGGCTGCTTGATCGCTATCGGCTTCTTGATCTACGGTCCTGTGATGTTGATCGGTGTTCAGGCACTCGACTTGGCTCCGAAGAATGTTGCTGGTACAGCTGCCGGCTTGACAGGCTTCATGGGTTACGTGCTCGGTACAGCAGTTTTGGCAAACATCGTTATCGGTTATGTTGCTGAAGGTGCAGGTTGGGAATGGACATTCATCCTCCTTATCGGAGCATGCGTACTCTCAATCGTATTCATGGCATTCACCTACAAGCAGGAACAATATCTTGTAGAGCAGAAAAACGCTAATAAATAACAATTAGGAAAATAAGTGCCGTCCGGCAAATAAAACTAAAACTGGGCGGCACTTTTAAATCTCTTGATAAAAAATATCACTTTGCACCACGGTTATTGAAACTGGTGCGGAGCAGACAAATTATTGAAATTCTTTCATCTATAATTTTTAATTACTTATGAACAAACAGATTGTAAAACTTGGTATGTTGGGCCTTGTTGCCGCAACAGCCATTACATCTTGCTCTGATGAACAGCAATTCGTTGACTTCAATCAGCAGGCAAAGAAATTTGAGGTTCAAGTTTTGAACGATGACCTCGCAAAAGTACGTGACTATGTACCTTTGTACGCAGTTATCGCACACCGCGGTAGTACATACTGGACACCGGAAGAAACAGAGGCTTCTTGGCGTTGGGCACGCGATATGGGTGCCGACTACTTGGAGTCAGACCTTCAGGCAACAAAAGACGGTGTCGTATTGTCACTCCACGATGACAACTTGAAACGCACAACCAACATCCAAACCGTGTTCAGCGACCAGGTGCCTAACATCCGCAAGGCATTCTATCGTTCGCTTACTTACGAAGACGGTACACCATGTAACTTCTCAGAAGAAGACATCAACACACAGTACAACAACGACCTTGGCAACTACTACAGCTACTATCCACGTAACTACTACTATGCAGAGCTTTTGATGCTCGACGCAGGCGCTTGGTTCAACGAGGACAGCCAGGAGCAGGCTCGTGCAGCATACGCATCAACCAACAAGCCTTTGTCTGAGACATTGGCAGCGTGGGCAGCAAATCCTAACGCACAGGTGGTTTACAGCAACGGTCTTTACATCAGCGCACTCGCTGACCAGATTGCATACGCAGAAGGCAAGATGCTGAACCGCGACGCAAAAGGTCGTCGTATCCTTCCTTATCACGTGAAGAACTCACTTAAGGGTAAATCACTCCTTGAAATCTGTGCAACAGCACCATCAACAACAGTAGAGGGCAAGACTTACACAGCACAAGCCCGCTATATGGATTTCTTGGTTTATGACTTCTCTAACGCATACAAGGCCGATCCACAAGACAGCGGCAACCGTCCTGGTATCTATATCGAGTTTAAGGAAAGCTGGGCACAGCCAAGCGATATGGAAGCCCGCGTTTACCATGAGCTTGACAAGTGGGGATGGAACATCATCACAAAACCAGCCGACGGCCAGCCATTCTACAAAAACGGTAAAGTCAATGTAGGTAACACCAACGGTAAGGTTATCCTCCAAACATTCTCGTTCGACGCAGCTAACCGTACATACAGCGTATACAAAGGACGTATCCCAATGTGCTACCTCCTTTGGACAGCCACACCTGCTTATGCAACAGATATCGCATACGACACTCCAACCGGTTTGGCAGACTTCATCAAGTACATGCAGGATCACGGCTGCCACATCATCGGCCCGGCTATCTCAGGTGCACCTAACAACTATCCTGAAATGAACAACCCATGGCAAGCTTACATGGTTCGCCGTGCAGGTATGATCAACCACCCATACTCTTTCGACTCACAGGCTCAGCTCACTAAGCACATGGGCTACTGGAACTATGGCTATAAGACACCGTTCGACGAAATGAAGGTTACAGTTCCTAAGACAAGCGTAAGCACATTCCCAGGCGATAGCCAGACATGGCCTATCTACATGGACGGATGCTTCACCAACCACTCAGAGATGAACCTCCAGTACATGCTTGACAATGGTATGCGCGGCAACGCAAACTTGCCTAACCCATTCCACGCTGGTCAGAAGTTTGACAACAGCCAGGCTCCTCTTACAGTGCCTGATGCAAACGAACTCCTCAACAAGCTTGGTTACTAATCAACAATAAAGCTTAGGAAAGAGAATTGATTCTTAAAAAATTAAATTGAAACTAAAATGAGAAATAAAAAATATATTTTCATGTCGGCTTTGGCTGTTATGGCTCTTTCTGCTACAGCACAGGACTTTGACAACACCCCGACTTTGAATATCAACAATAAGGAGAAGCAGGTTAAGTTTACTGTCGGCGCACGTTTCATGGCAGACGCTGCTTACTACAATACAGAGGCCACTCCGTTGAAGAGTGGTGCAACAATCAGCGATGCACGTATCCGCACAAGCATGAGCTACGGTGAAAACTGGTATTTCTATGCTGACTTCGGCTTCGGCGGTGGCAAGTTCTCTCAGAAAAACATCTTCTTGCAGTATGCAAACAAGGCTGACAAGGGAACACACGCTGTGAAAGTTGGTTACTACAATGACCCAGCTGGAACAATGGCTGCTCAGACTTCACTCGGTTCTTACCACTTCATCTCTCGTCCAGGTATGGCGTCTTCAATTGGTGAAGGTCGTGAACTCGGTATCACTTACAAGTTCTCAAACGATCATTTCTTCGCTTATCAGGGCGTGTTCACTGAAAGCGCTTACAACCGTTTGGACGCAGGCTACAATGGCTTGACATTGAGCGGCCGTTGGTTGTATCGCAATGCCAGCGACGTCAACAGCGCATTCCACGTAGGTGTCAGCGCACGTTACGCTAAGCTTGGTGGTGGCGAAGAAGTTACAACAAAGGGTTCTACAGTTTTGAAGAAGAGCATTTCTTTGGGTCAGTCGCTCGAAACTTACGTAGACCAGAACAACATCTTCTGTAGCGCTACATTGCCATGGGCAAACGAAGTGATCGACTTCGGCGCAGAGGCATTGTTGGTACAGCCGGATTTCTTCGTACGTGCAGAGTACAAACACAAAGTTGTTACAAAACACCGCGATTCTTACTCAATCTTCATCGCCAGCCAGGACAACATCGACGGTTGGGGTGACCCAGCACTCTGGGAGCAGGCCAACAAGATTAAGACCAACCACTTCAACGGCGCTTACGTTGAGTTGGGCTACAAGTTCTTCGGCAACGCTTACTCTTACGACAAGTTCAACGGTGTGATGAACGGTCTCAGCGGCAAGTCGCTCGAAATCGTAGGTCGTTTCAACTACACAGGTCTTAACGACTTGACAGAAGGTGAGTACTACTCAGCTGGTCGTGACCAATACTATGCAGCAGGTTTCCTTCAGGATTTCCCAGGTATCGGCGCAACTTCAGTTGGAGGTGGCGACATCTACTCAACAACAATCGGTTTGAACTACGCTTTCAACAAGTATGCTCAAGTAATGCTTGACTACACTTGGCACCGCGTAAACATCGACCGCTTGCCTCATGACAAGAACGTACACGCAGTTCAGGCTCGCGTACAGTTCACATTCTAAGAATAGGGCTTATATAAATAATATCATTCGGGAGGAAAGTAGCGATACCCCCTCCTTGACACAAACGAATCCCGGTGCATAGCGCCGGGATTTTCTCGTTTTTCATCGGCAGGCGTCACTTTGACAATAAAAACAAAAATCACGAAGCCTTACATTTTGTAGTGCTCATGATTTGCACTATCTTTGGATAAGATAGGCTTCATCTCGGAATAAAGTTCAAGTAAACTTGGCTTTATTCACTCGATTTGCACTATCTTTGCATTTTGCAAATAAATAAAGAAAAATTGGAGGACTATCTACAGAGTTTGAACGAACAGCAACTTGCTGCGGTGCGCTACGATGGCGGGCCCTCGCTGGTTATTGCCGGCGCAGGTTCGGGCAAGACGCGTGTGCTCACCAACAAGATAGCCTATCTGATAGCCAACGGCTACGATCCGCGCCGCATACTCGCACTGACGTTCACCAACAAAGCTGCACGCGAGATGCGCGAGCGCATAGCACAGCTTGTCGGCGAGGAATTGTCGGCGAGGCTGTGGATGGGCACGTTTCACTCAATGTTTTTGAAGATTCTTCATTTCAATTCCGACAGAATAGGCTTCAACTCCAATTTTACAATCTATGACACGTCCGACACCAAGTCGGCTATAAAGCAGATTCTGAAGGATTTGGAGCTCGACGTGAAGGACTATCCGGTCAATTCGGTGATGTCGGTGATTTCGAGTGCCAAAAACTCGTTGATTTCGCCCGACGACTATCTTGCGGATTCCGACATACAGCGCCGCGACTACTACGCCAAGCGGCCGCGTCTGGGGGAAATCTACAAGGGTTATTGGGTGCGTTGCCGCAACAGCAACGCTATGGATTTTGACGATATTCTGTTTTACACGAATATCCTTTTCCGTGACAATCCCGACGTGCTTGAGAAATATCAGAATTTTTTCCAGTATATTCTTGTCGACGAGTATCAGGACACCAATTTCTCGCAGCATCTTGTGGTGCAGCAGCTGAGCCGTGTGCACAACAAGGTGTGTGTCGTTGGCGACGATGCTCAGAGCATCTACTCGTTTCGAGGCGCCGACATTCAGAACATCCTGAGACTCAAGACGTATTATCCCGGTTTGGAAACGTTCAAACTGGAGCAGAACTATCGTTCGACGCAAACGATACTTAATGTGGCAAACAGCCTGATAGAGAAAAACCGAAACCAGATACCGAAACGGATATTCTCGATGAATGCCGTTGGCGAGCGGATTCCCGTGGTCAAGGCGATGACCGACTATGAGGAGAGTTTCATCGTGGCAAACAAGATTGTCGAGATGAAGATGCTCGAATCGGGCAGCTACAATGATTTTGCCATACTCTACCGCACCAACGCCCAGTCGCGATTGCTGGAGGAATGCCTCAGAAAGCGCAACGTGCCTTATCGCATCTATGGCGGACTGTCGTTTTATCAGCGCAAGGAGATAAAAGACGCTCTGTGCTATTTCCGCATGTCGGTCAACCCTAACGACGACGAGGCTTTGCGGCGCATAATCAACTATCCGGCGCGCGGCATCGGAGAAAAAACGGTATTGAAAGTGCGTGCGGCAGCAATGGAGTGGAGTGTCAGCATGTGGGACGTGATTTGCGAGCCTCAGCGTTTCGGCTTGGAGTTGAACTCCGGCACGGCGCGCAAGCTCAATGGGTTCCGCGAAATGATACAGGCATACATCGACCTTGACACAGACGGCAAGGATGCGTTTCAGGTTGCGACGATGATTTATGCCACATCTAAGATTCTGTCATCGCTCTATAGCGACAACACCCCCGAGAACATAAGTCGCCAGGAGAACCTCAGCGAGCTTCTCAACGCCGTGCAGCAGTTTGTCGACGAAGCTAAGGAGGAAGGCGAAAGCGGTGTGTCGATGACAGATTTCCTCTCGGTGGTGCAGTTGGCGACGGATCAGGACAGCGGCGATGACGACGACGACTCTCCGCGAGTCACGTTGATGACGGTGCATGCCGCCAAGGGTTTGGAATTCCGCAATGTGATAATCGTTGGCGTGGAGGACGAGATGTTTCCGTCCATGCACAGCAGCAATTCGCTTGCCGAGGTCGAGGAGGAGCGCCGTCTGCTCTATGTGGCGATAACGCGCGCACAAGAGCATTGCCTGATGACTTACGCCACATCGCGCTACATCAACGGACAGACGCATGAGTGCATGCCGAGCCGCTTTTTGAAGGATATAGACTCGGCGTTGCTTGAGCTGCCGCGCAATCCCAACACATGGGCGGCACCGAGTCAGAATGATTTTGAGCCGAGGGTGCGCACACGCATCGTGCCTCGCCAGCAGAAGCCGGAAGGCTTTGTGCCGGTGAGAAAGGCAGTGGCAGAAGCGGCGCCGTCGGGAGGTGACATTGACGGACTGCGAGTTGGCGCACGCATCAATCACCTGCGTTTCGGCGACGGTACGGTGACCAAAATAGAGAAAGAGCCGGATGTTAAAATAACAGTGGATTTCGACAATACGGGCATAAAAGTGCTTCTTTTGAAATTCGCCAAATTCAAGATAATAGGATGACGGGACAGATAAAGACACCATACTACATTATTCACGAAGATAAACTCCGCAGAAATCTGGAGCTGATCAGCCACGTTTCGGAGCAGTCGGGTGCTAAGATAATCATGGCATTCAAGGCAAACGCTCTCTGGAAAACGTTTGGAATCATACGCGATTACTGCCAGGCGTCGACAGCCAGCTCGCTCAACGAGATGCGCCTGTCGCTTGAATTTCTCGGCAATGATGTGCATGCCTACTGCCCGGTCTACACAGACACCACGATAGGTGAGTTTGTGGAGGGCTGCAGCCATATTGTGTTCAATTCTGTCGCGCAATATGAGAAATACCGCGGTTTTGTTGACGGCTACAATGCGTCGAATGCCGCGGAAAAACGAGTGTCGTGCGGACTGCGTGTGAATCCGGAATGCTCGGTTATCGAGACCGACATCTACAATCCGTGCAAGCCTGGGTCGCGTTTCGGCGTGACTCGCGACGTGCTTGGCGACGTGCTTCCGGAAGGATTGGAGGGGCTGCATTTCCACTGCCTCTGCGAGTCGACGTCGTACGATTTGGAGAAGGTGCTTGCCGCCTTCGAGGAGCGATTCGGCGAGTTTCTGCCACGGTTGAAGTGGGTCAATATGGGCGGCGGACATCTGATGACCCGCGAAGGCTACGACACCGACCATCTGATAGACCTGCTGCGCCGTTTCCGCGCGAAATATCCAAACCTTGAAGTGATACTCGAGCCCGGCAGCGCGTTTACATGGCGCACGGGAGAGCTGATTGCCACGGTGCTTGACGTGGTGGAGAACCAAGGAGTGAAAACGGCAATTATCGACGCCTCGTTTGCGTGCCATATGCCCGACTGCCTTGAAATGCCTTACAAACCGGCTATAACCGAGGCTTTGGCAGAACCGGTGCATGGCAAGCCGACCTACCGCATAGGCGGAAATTCGTGTCTTAGCGGAGATTTTATAGGCGACTGGAGCTTCGACAAACCGTTGGCTCCTGGCGATGTGCTTACATTTGAAGATATGAACCACTATACGACGGTAAAGACGAATATGTTCAACGGAATCGACCATCCATCGATGGTGTTGCTTCGCAGCGACGGGACAGTAGAGACGCTGCGTGAGTTTGGCTATGAGGATTATCGTAACAGAATGGATTGAGAGCAATGGAAGAAAAGTTGAATGCATACCCGCTTAAGTTTGAACCGAACCTGAAGACAGTGATTTGGGGAGGAGGCAAAATCCGCAAACTGAAAAAACTTGCCGATGCGCCCGACTGTATCGGAGAGAGTTGGGAACTGACAGGTGTACCCGGACAGGAGTCGGTTGTTTCCAATGGAGAATATGCCGGACGCGACATCAAGTCGCTGCTCGGCGAATTCGGCGCGCAGGTGGTTGGCTTGAACACATACAACAAATATGGCGACATGTTTCCTATAATGGTGAAATTCATCGATGCCGCCAAAGACCTGTCGATACAGGTGCATCCCGATGATGACTTTGCCAAGCGTCGCCATCAGGGAATGGGCAAGACGGAGTTGTGGTATATTGTCAGTGCGGAAGACAATGCAATACTCTATTCAGGATTCTCGCATAAGACAGACGAAAACACGTTCCGCAGCCATATAGAGCATAGCGATGTGGTGGCGCAGCTTAACCGCTTCAGTCCCCGTCACGGCGACATCTTCTATCTGCCGGCAGGCCGCGTGCACAGTATCGGCGCGGGCAACTTTATCGTTGAGATACAGCAGTCGAGCGACATAACATACCGCATCTATGACTTTGACCGTATCGACAAAAACGGCAAGAAGCGCGAACTGCACACCGACCTTGCCCTTGAGGCAATCGATTTCGATGAATATGACGACTATAAAGGGCATCTTGAACTTGACCGTCAAGGCACGGCGCTGATTAAGCGTTGCGACAAGTTTGTGTCGGAACTTATGCGTGTGGAGACACCGATGACGGTCGACGTGAAAAGCACCGGCAGTTTCCGCATCCTTATCTGCATATCGGGAGAGGTGGAGATTGCAGGCAGCAACGGCAGCCGTGAGCGGCTTGCCACGTGCGACACCGTGCTGCTCCCGTATGCCTTGGACAAAGCTGTCGTCACGCCTGTCGGCGGAGAGCCTGCGGAATTGATATCCGTAGTTGTGGAGTGATGCCGCTGACATATCTTTTCAATCCGGAAAATGATTTGGCACTTGCCGCCGACGTGGACCGCTACACAGCGCCTGCGCCGATAAGACGGTTGCGTGCCGACCTGGCGTTGCTGCCTATGTGGATAGCTTCTCCCGGAAGCAGGATAATCGCGCCTGCCGACGGCGCGGAGTTTCTGGATTTCTGCAAAAGCGTCATCGACGGACTCGACGGCATAGGAATCTATGACGGAGAACCGTCGCAAGCCATGCCGTGGGGTTGGAGCCGCTCTGTGCGCAATGAATTGCTGCGTGCCGGAGTTGAATGCAAAGCCGACGACGCGATGCTCTCGCAGCTGCGCAGGCTGTCGAGCCGGCAGACCACAGTGGGCGTGTTGCAACGACTTGATGCCAAAGGTGTTGACATCTCTGCTATGCCAAAAGTGTGCCATTCGTTGGCAGAAGCCGCCGCTGCTGTAGAGGAATTTGATGCCGCAGTGCTTAAAATGCCGTGGTCGAGCAGCGGAAGGGGGGTGGCAAGGGTCGACAATTCCTTTTTTCCGACTTATGAGAATTGGGTGTCGGGGATAGTCCGCCGCCAGGGATTTGTGGTTTGCGAGCCGTATCTCGACAAATTGCAGGATTTTGCGATGGAATTTTATGTTGAAGGCGGACAAGCGGCGTTTAAAGGCTATTCGGTGTTTTTCAACAACCAGCAGATGTCGTATGACCATGCCGTGGTGGCATCGACGGCAGAATTGCGCCGCCGTTTGCTCATGTTTGTCGACGCGTCGACACTCGACATAGTGCAGACGGCAGTGACGGAATGCTTGGAGGAATTGCTGCCGGAATCGTATTCAGGCTATGTTGGAGTGGATATGATGGTCTATCGCAAGAGCGGAGGCGCGCTTGCGGTGAATCCATGTGTGGAAGTCAATCTCCGCACCACGATGGGAGTGGTTTCCTCCGCGCTTGGCGACAACGTGGTGCATTCAGGATGCGAAGGGGTGATGCGTGTGCTTTACCACAAAGACAAAGCCGCATTGGAGCAGTTTAAGTCAACGCTGCAACCGCCTCGTTTCAGCGACCGCCGTTTGTCGGGCGGCACGTTGCTTCTCGCACCGATCACGTCGGAAAGCCGCTACACCGCCACGCTTACAATCGTTTGAGTTCCTGGTACAGACGCTGCACAGGCAGTCCCATCACGTTGAAATAACTTCCCGAAATGCTCTCCACCCCTACAAAACCGATCCATTCCTGTATGCCGTATGCTCCAGCTTTGTCGAGCGGCTTGAAATTGTCCACGTAGAAATTGATTTCCTCGTCGGTCAGGCGGGCGAAACTCACCTCCGTAGCCACCGAGAAAGAAACCGACCGGCATTCCGTGACCACAGTCACGCCGGTAACCACATGGTGCACGTTGCCCGACAGCCGTCGCAGCATCGCCACCGCTTCGTTGCGGTCGGCAGGCTTTCCGAGCACCCTGCCGTCGCACACCACCACCGTGTCGGCGGTGATATACAGCTCGTTGCCAGTGATTTGTTCCTTGTAGGCAGCGGCTTTTTTCTGAGAAATGTATTCAGCCACATCGTCGGCAGGCATGTCGTCGGGAAACGACTCGTCGATATCGTTCAGACAACGCACTTCAAAGTCAATGCCGAGGTCGGCAAGCAACTGCCTGCGTCTTGGCGATCCGCTGGCAAGAAAAATTGTGTATTTTTTGAGATTGTCAAGCATAATATTTCGTTTTTTTTACCATCCAAAAGCATGCCGGTCCTTCATCCAGTCGCCACGAGCCCGCAGCACCTGCTCAATCAAGTCGCGCGCACACCCCATTCCGCCAGCGCAAGGCGACACATAGTCAGCCACGTCGATAATATCGGCGCAGGCATCGGCAGGCGCGGCAGCCAGACCAACGCGGCGCATCACCTCCATGTCGGGGATGTCGTCGCCCATAAACGCCACTTCCTCGTCTTTCAGCCCCCGCTTTGCGAGCCACTCGTCGTAGACGCTTATTTTCACCGCCGCGCCGAGGTAAAGATCTTTCACACCAAGCCCCTCAAAACGTTTGCGCACGGCCTCCGTGCGTCCGCCGGTGATTATTGCCACATCATATCCGAGTTTTACGGCAAGTTGCATGGCATATCCGTCCTTGATGTTGATTACACGCATCGGCTCTCCCGACGGGTGCAGAGGAATTGACGACGCCGACAGCACCCCGTCGACATCGAAAGCAAATGCGCGAATGCGCTTAAGATCATAGTTGATTCCGCTCATTTGTTGTATCGTTTAAGAATAGCATTTGAAATAGTTCCATAAATGTCAAGCCGTTCGCCGTCGAGCATAGCCTCATGGCTGGCAATGATTTCTCTGTCGCCACGCACCGCCGGACCCGTCTGCGACCGTTCGGGACCATTTGAGCAAGCCTTGCGCAGTGTTTCCTCGAGCAGCGGCTTCATCACAGAGAACGGCAGATTGTTGCGTTGCAGCACGTCGTCGGCAAGCGTATACATATAATTCGAGAAATTGCAGGCAAACACCGCCGCGACGTGCATCTGTTGGCGCAGATGACTGTCGGCAATGTAGACCGTCGTCGACACCGACAGCGCCAGCTGCCTGATTTCGTCTGTGGTCCGCTTGTCAGATCCTTCAATGAAGAACGGCACACGGCTCATATCTAAATCCACCGATTTAGAAAAAGTCTGCAACGGATAGAACACCCCGTATCGGTCGTAGCCCAAGCCGTCGAACACCGATTTCCCGACACTGCCGGAAGTGTGCATCCACAAAGCCTTGCGGCATCGCGTCGGCACAGATTCAAGGACAGTGGCAATGGCGTCGTCTTTCACAGCAACGATGTAGATGTCGGCATCGGCAAGGCCGCTTGGCGAGTTGGTAGCGTCGCAGCCGACTTTTTCGGCGAGAGCCGTGGCATTTGCCAAGTTGGGACTGCAAATCTGCACCACACCTTCGACAGCCGTCGCCAAGTGGGTCGCCACGTTGCCAGAACCGATGACCGCTATTCGTTTCTCCATTGTCCGATGTGAACCTTCTCCCATTGGCATTTTTCTTCCTCGAGAGGCTTCCGCTCCTCGTTCTTATGGCCGATGCTTATTATGCAAAGCACCCGCATGTCGGGCGGGATGTTGAGCAGCTCGCGCACATTGTCCTCCGCCTCCTTTCCGTCTTTGTCGAAGCGTTCGCGCACCTGGATCCAACAACTGCCCAAGCCAAGGTCCTGCGCCTGCATCTGTATTGCAAACGCCGCAATCGACGCATCCTCAATCCACGCGTCGCTTTCGTAAGGATTTGCAGTCACCACAACGGCGAGCGCACATCCGGCAATCGGGCGCGCGCCAAACTCCTTGCATTTGCTGAGTTGTTCAAGGGTGGCTTTGTCGTCGACAGCCACAAATTGCCAAGGCATCTTGCCCTTTGACGAGGGCGACACCAAAGCCGCCTGCAATATTGTTTTTACATCGTCGGCAGCGATTTCCTCGTCAGTGTATTTGCGGATGCTGCGACGGTTGAATAAAAGGTCGTGAAAACTTTTCATAGCCGTATTTTTTATTCAAAGATAGTGCAAATCACGAGAAGAGCAAAACAAACTTGTTTGAAATTGCTCTTCCGAGATGCTGATGTTGAGAAAAATTGCTTACATTTGTGTATATACGAAAAAGAGATGAAACTAAGTGTGGTCATACCAGTTTATCGTGTGGAGGCATTTCTGCGCAAATGCGTCGACAGTGTCGTGTTACAGGAAGTAGACGATATGGAGATAATCCTTGTCGACGACTGCTCGCCCGACGGCAGCGGCCGCTTGTGCGACACGCTTGCCTGTAGCGATGCGCGGATACGGGTGGTGCACCGCGGGCAAAACGGCGGTCTCAGCGCCGCCCGCAACAGCGGACTTGATGTGGCTACAGGCGACTGCATAACATTTGTTGACTCTGACGACTTCCTTTCTCCCGGCACATATAGAGCCTGCCTTCAGGCAATGGTTTCGAGACAAGCCGACTGTGTGGAGTTTCCGGTGATGAAGCGTTACGGCAGCGAGAATGCAGAAGAGTATAAACCATCCCTCGGCGAGGTGGAAGAAACGTTTGACGAATGGTACGAAAGACGCGGCTATGTGCATAGTTATGCATGGAACAAAATCTTCATGCGCCGTCTGTGGGGCGATGCGAGATTTCCGGAAGGACGGTATTTCGAGGATTTGTTCACGATACCATACGTGTTGCGCCGCGCAGAGAAAATTGTGGCTATCGCCAGCGGAATGTATTATTACTGCGCATACAACGCCGGAGCGATAACGCAAAATCCGTCGGTGCGCAACCAGCAGGACCTTGTGGAGGCAAATGTGCGCTTGTTTGAGTTTGCGCGTAGAGACAGCGGCATAGCCGACGCATCGCTGTATGACCATTATATGGAGATACTCAACCGTCAGATCAGTCTGTATCAGGTAGGCGGGGGCAGAATGCTTCCCGACTATAAGGTCAGGTTGAAATATGCCTTCCGCCGTCAGCCCATGCGCCAGCGAATCAAATGCCTGCTTAGGCTCGTGCTGGGAGAGAAAAGATTTTTTAGAATGTTTGTGAAGCGATGACAAGTATAAGTTTCATATTGCCATATTACCGGCTCGGACGTAAGCTTCTCGACCGTGCCGTAGACAGCATATTGAATGCCCGGCTGGCTTGCGACTATGAGATAATCGTGGTTGACGACGGCACCCCCGACAGCGAGGCTTCGCAGTGGCTTGACGGCAAGAGCAGCCGTCTGCGCTACGTGTGGCAGGAGAATGGCGGGCTCAGCGCCGCGCGCAACAAAGGAATAGAAATGGCAGAGAAGGAGTATGTCCAATTTCTTGACGCCGACGACTATCTGTTTGCCGACGGGTTGAGGCAAGTGGAGAAATTGCTTGAAGAGGAGCATCCCGATGTCGTGGTGTTCCGCAGACATAAAAAAGTGTATGGCGAAGGAGTGACAGACGTAAGGCAACGCCGCCTCAAGACGGAGCGTTTCGACAGCGGCATTGACTACATGTCGCGCCGCAGCCTGTTTGCCGGAGTGTGGAGCTATATGTTCCGACGGGAAATTCTCGGCGGGGAGCGGTTTCTTCCAGGCATATACCATGAGGACGAAGACTTCACGCCCCGCCTGTTTGCCAGAAGCGGCAGCCTGATATCCACCAATTTGATGGTTAATGCCTACTACCAGCGTCATGAGTCAATCGTGAACAGCGGCAATGCAGATAGAATAAAAAAACGCTTCAGCGACATGCTTGTCGTCATAGACAGACTTGAAGAGCAAGAGCGCGCTGCGGAAGAAGAATTGAGCCGTTATGCCTTCCACCGCAGGAAAGAGCAGTTTGCCTTGAGCGTGGTTTATCAAGCCATGCGGCTGCTTCCCGGCAAGGAAGCGGTTGCAGACGTGCTGCGGCAACTGGCAGACCGACACTGCTGGCCGTTGCCCAAAGCGAGATACACGTGGCGCTACAGCCTCTTCCGCCACCTGACCGACCGCGAGTGGAAAATCAACGTGTTACGACAATTGCTTAAACGAAAATGAGAATACTGCTACTGGGAGAATACAGCAATGTGCACTGGACGCTTGCCGAGGGACTGCGCGCTCTCGGGCACGAGGTGTGTGTGGTGTCGAACGGAGACTATTGGAAAGACTACCGCCGCGACGTGTCGTTGGTGCGCCGTTCCTACGGACGCTGGGACTCGTTGGTGTATATGGCGCAAGTGTGGAAGGCATTGCGGCGGATGCGCGACTACGACGTGGTGCAGATAATCAATCCGATGTTTCTCGAAATGAAGTCGGAGCGCATACGCCCCATCTACGAATATCTACGGAAACACAACAAGCGGATGTTTATGGGTGCATACGGAATGGATTATTATTGGGTCAACACCTGCCGCACTACACAGACGTTCAGATACTCGGATTTCAATTTCGGCGACCGTCTGCGCACAGACGACATTGCGATGACAGAGGTGCGCGACTGGATTGGTACAGACAAAGGCCGCTTGAATCAGGAAATTGCAGCCGACTGCGACGGCATAGCTGCAGGATTGTATGAATATTACGCCTGCTATCATCCGGCATTCCCCGACAAGACAGAGTTTATCCCGTTTCCAATCAACACCGACACCACGGTGCGTACGGCGCCTCCGGTGACCGACAAGGTGCGCTTCTTTATCGGCGTACAGAAATCGCGGGGCGTGTATAAAGGCACCGACGTGATGTTGCGCGCTTTGGAGCGTGTAGCCGACCGCCATCCCGACCGTTGCGAGATAGTGAAGGCGGAATCGGTGCCATTTCCGGTGTATCAGCACATGATGGACTCAAGCCATGCGCTTCTCGACCAGTTGTATTCCTACACCCCCGCGATGAACGGACTGCTGGCAATGGCAAAAGGATTGGTGCTTGTGGGCGGTGGAGAACCCGAGAACTACGATATTCTCGGCGAGAAAGAACTGCGTCCCATCGTGAATGTGCTTCCAGACGAAGCCGACGTCTACAACAAGTTGGAGCAAATGGCGCTGCATTCAGACGAGATAGCCAGACTCAGCGCCGACAGCCGTCTTTATATAGAGCGCCACCACGACTATAAAAAAGTGGCGCAGCGATATGTTGATTTTTGGACAAAAAATAAGAAATAGCGATGATAACATTTCCTAATGCAAAAATAAATCTGGGCTTGTATGTGGAGCGTAAGCGTGAAGACGGATACCACGACCTGTCGACGGTGTTTTATCCGATACCGTTGACCGACGCCGTTGAGGTGGTCGAGGCAAAAGAAACCGCGTTGTTCACCTATGGCAATCCGGTGGACTGCCCTCCGGAAAAAAATCTTGTGATGAAGGCCTACCGCTTGATGGAGGAAGAGTTTAAACTGCCTCCGGTGGCGATACATCTGTATAAGCATATTCCAGACGGGGCAGGACTCGGCGGCGGCTCGTCGGACGCCACGTCGGTAGCCAAAATCCTCAACTCGATGTTTGCGTTGGGGCTCAGTGAAGAGGAAATCGCTGTCCGCGTGAAGCGTCTCGGCGCCGACTGCCCGTTTTTTGCCTACAACCGGCCGATGGCAGCCCGCGGCATCGGCGATCTGCTCGAACCGGTGGATGTGGATTTGAGAGGCTACACAATGATTGTTGTCAAGCCCGATGTGTCGGTGCCTACGGCGGCGGCTTATGCAGGGGTGACACCGCATGTTCCTGAAACCGATGTTGAAAAGCTTGTGGCAAAGCCCGTAGGGCAATGGAAAGGATTTCTTGTCAACGATTTTGAAGAGAGCATCTTTCCCAAGCATCCTGAGCTTTCAGCAATCAAGCAGTCACTTTATGATGCCGGAGCGGTCTATGCCTCGATGTCGGGGTCGGGTTCTGCCATTTTCGGACTGTTTGAAGATGACAATTTGTCAGACATATTTGCAGCGAAATGCGCCCAGCCGCTGCTGTACAAGATGAAACTGTGATTTCAGAGAGTGCTGAAAGTTTGGCAGACTTTTTGATAAGGCTGATGTGATAAACATAAAGAATAATAAAAAAACGATATATATCATGTCAGAGAAATCAGAAAAAGACTTGAAAGAAAAGCAGGAAGAGACTGTGGAGGCGACACCTCAGGAACAGGCATCGGCAGAAACCACTGTAGAGGCGGAAGAGCCAACAGCGGAGGAAAAACTGCAGAAAGAACTTGACGACACGAAGGCCGAACTCGAAAAGTCGAAAAAAGAATATATGTTTCTGCTTGCGGAGTTCGACAACTTCCGCAAACGCACATTGAAGGAAAAGTCGGAACTCATCAAAAATGCCGCAGAAGGCGCAATGAAGGATTTGCTGCCGGTGCTCGACGATTTTGAGCGTGCAATTCAGGCGACATCTGAGAGCAACGACGTGGAAAGCATAAAGGAAGGCGTCAACTTGATTTACAACAAATTTGTCAAATATCTTGAGCAAAAAGGAGTAAAGGCAATTGAGTCGCAGGACGCCGATTTCGATACTGAATATCACGAAGCGGTCACCACATTCCCTACCGACGACGAGTCGAAGAAAGGCAAGGTTATCGACACCGTACAGAAAGGTTATGTGATGAACGACAAGGTGATACGCCACAGCAAGGTGGTTGTCGGACAATAAGGAGGCGTTGAAAAATGAGCGAGAAAAGAGATTTTTACGAAGTGCTGGGCGTCGATAAAAAGGCGACAGCCGACGAAATAAAGAAAGCTTACAGAAAAAAAGCCATACAATATCACCCCGACCGCAATCCCGGCGACAAAGAAGCCGAGGAGAAATTCAAGGAGGCGGCTGAGGCATACGACGTGCTGAGCAATCCTGACAAGCGTGCCCGTTACGACCAGTACGGTCCGAGCATGGGTCCGCAAGGCTTCGGCGGAGGCGGAGGCTTCAGTGGAGGCGGAATGTCGATGGACGACATTTTCTCACAGTTCGGCGACATCTTCGGAGGCGGCGGTTTCAGTGGCTTCAGTGGCTTCGGCGGAGGCGGCAGAGGCCGCAGCGTGAACCGCGGCAGCGATTTGCGAATCAATGTGAAAGTGACGCTTAAAGACGTTGTACACGGCGTTACGAAGAAGTTTAAAATCAACCGTTATGTTGCTTGCGACCATTGCCACGGCACAGGCGCGAAGGACGGCACAGCATTCCATACGTGCGCCACGTGTCACGGCACGGGAGTTGTCACACGCATGCAGCGCACTATTCTCGGTACGATGCAGACACAGTCGCCGTGTCCGGACTGTCATGGCGAGGGCAAGGTGATTTCAGAGCAGTGTCCGCATTGTCATGGCGAAGGCGTGGAGCGCAAGGAGGAAATCGTTACGGTCAACATCCCAGCAGGCGTGGCAGACGGCATGACGCTGAGCATGAGCGGAAAAGGCAATGCCGCGCGTCGTGGAGGAGTGACAGGCGACCTTCTTATCCAGGTCAGCGAGGAAAAGCATCCGGAGCTTGTGCGCGATGAGAACGACATTACTTACAACTTGATGCTCGACTTCCCGACGGCAGTGCTCGGCGGAAAAGTAGAGGTGCCTACGGTCGACGGCCGTGCACGTGTCACGATTGAGCCAGGCACACAGTCGGGCAAAGTGCTGCGTATGCGTGGCAAGGGAATTCCTTCGATGCATGGCGGTGGTTGTGGCGACGAGCTTATCAACGTGATGATCTACACTCCGGAACATCTGTCGGCGGAGGAAAAGAAAGAAATCGAGAAGCTGCGCGATTCCGACAATTTCAAGCCGTCGGAAAGCGACAAATTCAGAATTTTCAGCCGGTTGAAACACATTTTTGATTAAAAGTATTTATAGATTACGGAATTCCGCATTTGCGATTGATTGCAAGTGCGGAATTTTTTTATGAACGCGAGTTTGGGAAAAGCGAAGTTTACAAAATGGGAAGTTGTAATAAACCCAAATCTGTCATTAGAGATTTTTTCGTACAAAAAGTCAGATTATAGTAGACTATACCATCGTTATAGTATCTGTATACTAACACAATATGCATCTTTCGTTCTATTTTAAGACAAAATGAAAGCGATTTTTTCTAATGACCTCTATAGGGTGGTAGCGCAACGCCCATATTATTCTTCAACTCTTCCAGTGCCGTCACATTCAGGACATTCTACCTTCACTTTCCCATGTCCGTTGCAATTTTCGCACTCAATGCGACCTGTTCCGTCACAGTCCTTGCAATCCTTGTAGCCTCTGCCCCAGCACCAGGTGCAATCTTGGTAACCTCTGCCATTACAAATGGAGCAATCTTTATATCCTCTACCCCAACACCAAGAGCATTCTTTGTAGCCTGTGCCTGAACATGTGTGGCAATAGTTACCAAAAGCATCTGTGCCACTTCCATAACAATAGGTACAACGCTCTTTGCCTGTACCACCGCAACTTGAACAATCTTCGCGTCCAGTACCATTACAATTTATACATTCATCATGTCCGGTCCCGCTACAAGTCCAACACCGTTCTGCTCCGCTGCCATTACATTCTGGGCATTCAACAGAGCCTTCTCCGTCACAAGTTTGACACCTAACAATAATGTAACCATTACCGTCACATTCCGAACAATCAACATTGGTCGGCTTTTTCTTGCAGCCTAACAAGAAAAAAGTCAAACATAGAGTCATTAGTATTAGTGAGAGGAAAGATTTAATATTCATAGTGCTTTCAAATTAGTTTTCCAATAAATTACCCCAGTTCGGGATAATAAATAACTTGTAAAAAGTTGGTAGTCTCACAAATATTTTGTATCTTTATAGATGAAAATCAATTAGTTATAAGAACATTTAATATGACTACCGATTACAAAGTTATAGAATTATTTTGTATAATAGACGAGTTTTGCAAACATTTTGAAGCAGAAAATGCAGGAAATTTACTTGGCAATTGAACCTGCCCCTCCGGCATGCTGATAGTGGATGTTGAGAAACATATTGAATTATTCGTGGGGAAGGGAATAAAGTTGTAATTTTGTAAGATAGTCAATAAAAACGGACACTCGTTTTGAAGGAAAACGCGAACAGACAATATCGTCAGATAGTGAAATACATCGGCTATTTCGGGGGAGTGCAGGGATTGAATATTCTTGCCGCCCTCGTGCGCAACAAGGTTGTGGCAGTGCTGCTCGGTCCGATAGGTTTGGGTTTGATTTCCCTTTATAACACGGCAGTTAAATTGATAGGCGACACGACAAATCTCGGCATTCCGGTGAGTTCAGTGCGCTATCTGTCGGAGTGTCAGGAAGAGCGGGACAGATGCCGGATGGTGGCTACCGTCAGGTTGTGGAGCCTGCTTACAGCCGCACTTGGCGCAGTGGTGTGCTGTGTGCTTGTGCCATTTTTCCGCTTGTTTTATTTCAGCACGGAAATGCGCTTTGCCGAATTTCTCTGGCTGGTGCCGGTTGTTGCTCTGACAGCGGTTACGGCAGGCGAACTCTCGATATTGAAAGGATTGCAGCGAATGCACGAAGTGGCGACACAGTCGGTTGTCAACGCGATGCTGAGTCTGGTTGTCACACTACCTCTGTTCTGGCTGCTTGGCAACGAAGGCATCCTGCCTGCGCTTGTGGCCGCCGCTGTTGCCGCCAGCGTCACGGTACTGTGGTTCTCGCTGCGAGTGTATCCCTACAGGCTTCCCCGCTCTTTCCGTCAAGCCATTTCAGCAGGAGGCGGAATGGTGCGTCTTGGCGTGGCATTTGTTATAGCCGGAGCCATGGGCAGCGGCGTGGAGTTTGCCGTGCGCGCGTTTATAGCCAATTCAGGCACCCTTGCCGATGTCGGTTTGTACAATGCCGGTTATGTTGTCACGGTGACTTATGCGTCGATAGTCTTTATGTCGATGGAGACCGAGTACTTTCCCCGCCTGTCGGCAGTCAACCACGATGAGGAAGCGTGCAACGCAACGGTCAACCGCCAGATAGAGGTTTCCGTGCTGTTGCTTGCGCCGCTGCTTGTGGCGTTTATGCTATTGCTTCCGTTTGTCATTCACGTTCTATACTCATCGATGTTTTTGCCGGCACTTGGGATGATACGATTCGGAGTGGTGGGTATGCTGCTCCGAGCCGTGATGCTTCCGATGGAATATATGTCGCTTGCCAAAGGCCGGCCATGGATTTATCTGCTGACCGAGGGCGTCTACGACATAGCGGCTGTGGGAGCCGTCGTGGCAGGCTACAACCTGTGGGGCATCGACGGCGCCGGCGCCGGACTTCTTGTGGCGGCGGTGTTCAACTGTGTGATAGATTTCGTGGCGTGCCGGCATTATTACAGATATAGAATAGCGAAAAAATCCGTGAAGATGTTTTCTGTGCAGATTCTGCCCCTTGTCGCATCCTATTTCGTGTCGGTGTTTTGCACAGGCGCGCTGCAGTGGGTGCTCGGCGTGGCATTGTTTGGCATGTCGGCCGCCATCTCCTACAGGGTGCTTGAGCGCGAGTCGGGACTGATGACGGCAATTATCAACAAATTCAAGCGAAAACGCGATGAAGGTATCGATTCTGACAGCAGTTTATAACACAGCCTCCTATCTGCCGCAGTGCATAGAGTCGGTGTTGGCGCAGACGCATCGCGATTGGCAACTTATATGTATCGACGACTGCTCGACCGACGGCTCGCTTGACATAATAAACCGCTATGCCGCGACCGACAGCCGCATAACCGTGGTGCGCAACGCAGAGAACCAAGGTCAGGCTAAAGCCCGCAATGCCGGACTGCTCCATGCCGACGGCGAGATTGTCACAATGCTTGACAGCGACGACTGGATTGCTCCCGACGCACTTGAGAAGATAGTGGCTGCGTTTGAAGGCAACCGTGACATTGACTGCGTGCTGTTTGACCTGCAACTGTATTATTCGCCCGACGATGTCAGACCATACCACAACGCCGTCAGCCATACAGTCACGGGCTACGAGGCATTCCGACTGTCGATAGCATGGCAGATTCATGGGGTCTATGCCGCGCGTCGACAGGTTTATGACAAGCACCGCTATGATGACAGCTGCCGTTCCCACAGCGATGACAACACCACACGATTCCATTACCTCGACAGCCGCAAGGTGGCATTCAGCACAGCTCGTTATTACTATCGTCAGCATGCCGCGTCGTGCACGCATGTTTTCGGCATGCAGCGGTTCAATCTGCTTGTGGCACTCGAGAATCTGCGTAGAGAACTTGAGGCAGACGGCAGGGTAGCCGCCTGCGACCTTCGGGAACTCGACAAGTATCGCTGGCACAACGTGCAGGGAGCCTATATGCTCTACTATGCGCGTCGCCGACAGTTTCCACCCTCCGACCGCCGCAAGGCAAAGTTGCTGCTCAGGCAGATGTACAGTAATGTAGACACCACCGCATTGCCGTTGTGGGAGCATTTTCGTTTCGGTTATGCTCCGATTAAATGGTGTCCGGCGCTCTATCGCCTGCAGATGAATGCATTCACCCATTTGCGTCTGCTGTTCGGACTTGACAAGAAACGGTACGATTAAAAAAACAAAAAAGGAACTTTCTCTCAAAGTTCCTTCCTTATAAGGTTTCCAATAGGTATAATTTTTTAAGGTAAAAAAGATTGTTTTAGGTTTGTGACAGCAAATGTCACCATTTATTTCCGACTCTGCAAGCAATTTTATATGTTTTGCAACATAGAAATTTTTAGCAGAAGCTGGAGAGTGTATGTGAAATCTTGTTAATTGGGCTGTTGGGGCAAGTTGGCTTAAATTGTGAAAATTTCTTAAAACCGCTTGTTGCCGGTGCATTTTCTGGCAATTTGCTCATTATTGAATGTTTTGAGCGCAAGATTCTCGCCGTCAAACACCGCATACGAGCAGAAATGAATCCAGTCGCCGAGAATCACCAATTGGCTGCCGTTGTCGAGTCGCTTGTCGAGCATTATGTGGCGGTGTCCGAAAACAAAGAAGTCGATATGCCTGCCGTCGTCATAGTGCTTGGCAAATTCTTCAAGACACTCTTTCCCCTCACCGAGATATTGCGGGAAAGAGTCCTTCGCACGGCTTCCTCGTGACCAACCAAGGGCAAACGGGATAGTCCAGCGAGGATGGATAGCAGCGTAAAGTTTCTGACACACTTTGTTGCGGAACACCGACCGCAAGATGCGGAACGATAGTTTGCGCTTCCCGACAGCGTCGCCATGGTCGAGGAAGAAACGCTTTCCGGAAATGTCCTTAACCATCGGACCGTCGACCACCGTGACGCCGAGTTCGGATGGCAGATAGTCGAAAATCCAGATGTCGTGGTTGCCAATAAACCAATATATTTTCACGCCGAGGTCGGAAAGCTCCGCGATTTTTCCGAAAAACCGCGTGAATCCTCGCGGCACCACATAGCGGTATTCATACCAATAGTCGAGGATGTCGCCGAGGAGGTATATTTCTTTAGCCGAGTCTTTTATAGAGTCGAGAAACGCCACCACGCGCCGCTCGTTGTCGAGCGGAGAGTCGAAATAGCGCGCTCCAAGATGGAAATCGGAGAGGAAATATGTCAGCCGGCGTTTTTCCATCATAGAAAACCAAGTTCGAGTTTCGCCTCTTCAGTCATCATGTCTTGGTTCCATTCAGGCTCGAACACAAGATTCACGTCGACAGATTTTATGCCCTCGATGCTCTCGAGTTTCATTCTGATGTCCTCCAGAATGAAATCGGCAGCCGGGCAGTTTGGCGCAGTCAGCGTCATGTCGAGTCGCAGACAGGCATTGTCGTCGAGGTCGATTTTGTAAATAAGCCCCAAATCGTAAACGTTTACGGGTATCTCCGGGTCGTAAACCGTCTTCAGCATTTTGACGATTTTTTCTTCCAATGCAAGTTTCTCTGTTGATTCCATAGGTGCAAACTTACTGAAAAGATTTGAGAAAACAATCATAGACGATGCATTATAAATATAATTTATTACTTTTGTGTTTGGATTGCTCCGAAATAAAATACATAAAATGCAGACAAGACCGATAGACCAAGACATAAAACGCGCAGCCCGAACAAAGAAAATGATTCGGGCATTGTGGACAATAAACTTTTGTGGAGTAGCGCTTGTGATGCTTATAGGCGTTATGATTTATCACGGATATATAGGCTATATGCCACCGGTAGAGGGACTTCTCAATCCAGAAGACCGCTTTGCGTCGCGCCTTTTCACATCCGATGGCGTTGAGATGGGACGTTTCTATCAGAGTCGTAACAACCGAGTGTATGCCGACTATTCCGAGATTTCCCCAAATGTAATCAATGCGTTGATAGCCACAGAGGACGAGCGCTTCATGCAGCATTCCGGCATTGACATCATGGCGCTGTCGCGAGTGTTGTTCAAGACAATCCTGCTGCGCCAGAAGAACGCCGGCGGCGGCAGTACGATAACGCAGCAGCTTGCGAAGCAACTCTATTCGCCCGAGTCGGACGGGCTGATGGACCGATTCATTCAGAAACCCGTGGAGTGGGCCATCGCCGTGAAGCTTGAACGCTACTATACGAAAGAGGAAATCATCAAGATGTATCTCAACCAGTTTGACTTCCTCAATAACGCCGTCGGCATCAAAACGGCGGCACACGTTTATTTCAACACCACCCCCGACAGTCTGAAGATAGAGCAGGCGGCAATGCTTGTAGGCATGGCAAAGAATCCGTCGCTATACAATCCGGTACGCGCCGACCGCAAGGACGCCGCCGTGGGACGCCGCAATGTGGTGCTGCAACAGATGCTCAAGGCGGATTTGATAACCGAAGCCGAGTGCGACTCGTTGTGCGCCCTTCCGCTGGATGTCAAGTTCACCAAGGTGGACCATAAAGACGGCATCGCGCCATATTTCCGCGAGGCAGTGCGCCTGATGATGCAGGCCAAAGAGCCGCGCCGTGGCGACTATCCCGACTGGGACCAGCAACGCTTTGTCGACGACTCCATCCAGTGGGCAACCAATCCTCTGTATGGTTGGGTAGAGAAAAATCCGAAGCCCGACGGCACCAAATACAATATCTATACAGACGGACTTCGCATCTACACCTCGATTGATTCGCGGATGCAGAAATATGCCGAAGAGGCGGTTATAGACCACCTCAAGAACACGCTGCAGCCTCAGTTTGACAGAGAGAAAGGCAGCCGTGGGCCGTATACCACCAACAGCGCCGAGCTCGGACAGCTGACTCCGCGCAAACTCATCGACCGCGCCATCCGTCAGAGCGAACGCTACCGTGTGCTTAAAAACGCTGGAATGAGCGATGCTGAGATTATGGAAGAGTTTGACAAGCCGGTTGATATGACCGTGTTCTCCTACGATGGCGGACAGGTGCAGAAAACGATGTCGCCTCGCGACTCCGTAGTCTACCAGAAAATGTTTCTGCGGGCAGGATTTATGTCGATGGATCCGTTGACAGGACAGGTTAAAGCCTACGTCGGCGGGCCGAATTTCCATTTCTTCCAATATGACATGGCAGGCGTTGGACGCCGTCAGATAGGATCAACGGTAAAACCGTTCCTCTATACTTACGCCTTCGAGGAAGGCTTCACACCGTGCGACATGTTTCTCAACGCGCAGCCGTCGATCACGCTGCCTACGGGCGAAGTCTGGGCACCGCGAAACACCGGCCATGCCCGAATAGGCGAGATGGTCGACCTGTATTGGGCACTTACCAACTCAAACAACTGGATTTCAGCCCGTCTGATGAGCGAGCTCTCGCCGTCGACGTTGGCGCGCACGATGCACACGTTCGGCATCACCAACCATCTTGACCCCGTGGTGTCGCTCTGTCTCGGACCGTGCGACGTGTCGGTGCGCGAAATGGTGACCGCCTATACGGCATTCTCAAACAAAGGACTTCGTGTGGATCCGATATACGTTACTAAAATCACCGACAACAACGGCAACGTTATCTCGGAGTTTACGCCGCAGTATACCGAAGTGATGAGCCAGGAAGCCTATTTCAAGATGGTCAACATCCTGCAGAACGTAATCAATTCAGGTACGGGTAGCCGCCTGCGCCGAGCCCCTTACAACATCACAGCCGTGATGGGCGGCAAGACCGGTACGACCAACTACAACGCCGACGGATGGTTTATGGGCTTCACGCCCAACCTCGTTTCGGGAGTGTGGGTAGGCGGCGACGAGCGCTATATCCATTTCAACAGAATGGCGCAAGGTCAGGGAGCCGCAATGGCATTGCCTATCTACGGACTGTATATGAAAAAAGTGTATGCCGACAAGTCGTTGCCTTACTCGCAGACGTTGCAATTTCCGGAGCCTCCGGCAGGCTTCTCGCCGTGTTATAAGGAGAGTTACGGCGACGCGCCGGCAGCCGAGACGCCAGTTGAGGCAATCGACAACGCTTTTGAGTAGAAATTTTTTGTAGATTTAAAATTTTTAATTAGATTTGCATTATCTATACAGAAATATTTCTGTAATGAAAACCAGTATAGACTTAACATCATTATACCACTTAAAAAATTATTAGTTATGAGTCGTAGTTTAAAAGTAAGGGATTTGACCCTTCGCGATGGACAACAATCATTGTTTGCCACCAGAATGAAGCAGGAAAGCATTGACAAATTGCTGCCGCTTTACAAGGACGCCGGTTTCTATGCCATGGAGGTATGGGGCGGTGCAGTGCCCGACTCCGTGATGCGCTACCTTGGCGAAGACCCATGGGTGCGTTTGAAAACAATCAGCGACGCAATGGGCGGAGTGTCGAAACTGACAGCGCTCTCCCGTGGCCGCAACCTGTTCGGTTATGTGCCTTACCCGACAAGCGTGCTTGAAGGTTTTTATAAGGAAGCCATAAAGAATGGTTTGAACATCATGCGTATCTTCGATGCGCTCAATGACCTTGACAACGTAAAAGAATCAATAAAACTTATCAACGAGATGGGCGGCATCGCCGATGGTGCAGTCTGCTATACAGTAGATCCTAAAACAGAGGCTCCTGCAGAAAAGAAAGGCTTCTTTGCAAAGCTCTTCGGCTCTAAAAAGGTTGAGGAACCGGAGAAAATCTTTACAGATGAATATTTCGTTGAGAAAGCAAAGGGAATGGAAGCCTACGGCGCGAAGATCATCACGCTGAAGGATATGGCAGGATTGGTCAACCCGTTGCGCGCTGCGTCGCTGATTTCAAAGATCAAGGCAGCCGTTAATGTTCCTGTTGACTTCCACACCCACTGTACACCGGGCTACGGCTTGGCATCAGTAGTTATGGCAATGCTTCATGGCGTCGACATCGTGGATACCAACATCTGGTATTTCGGTGGCGGCTCGGCAGCACCTGCAATTGAGTTGGTCTACTTGTTTGCAAAACGTCTTGGCATCGAGCTTGAGGTGAACATGGAAGCCGTAGGCCGCATCCGTGAGCAGTTGAAGGGCGTTCGTACGGCGCTTGCCGACTTCGACCTCCACAAGGGCGATTTCCCACACGATTTCGATCCGTTGAAGGATACTCTTCCAGCCAATATCGAGGCATTGTTTGACAAGGCAGTCGAGGCAGCCAAGGCCAACGACGAGGATGCCCTCCTCGACGCATGCCACGCTATTGAAGACTATTTCAACTTCCCGAAACCAAACTTGCTTGTCAAGAATGCCGAGGTTCCGGGCGGAATGTACTCAAATATGGTTGCGCAGCTGAAGGCGCTCAACGCATCCGACGTGCTCGACGATGCGATGAAACTGATTCCTAAGGTTCGTCGCGACGCAGGTTTGGTTCCGTTGGTAACACCGACAAGCCAGATTGTGGGCAGCCAGGCAGTGAGCCTCGCCATCGACCGTAAGAAAGGTAATGCCGACTATACAACGAAGTCAAATCAATTCATTTCGCTCATAAAGGGTGAATATGGAAAGACTCCGGTTGCCATCACTCCTGAATTCCGCGAGCAAATCACAGGCAGCGCAGTGGAGCGTCCGTATGACGTGGCAAGCTATAAGGCGCCAGAAAACCCGGTTCTCAAGGAACTCGGCGGATGCAAGCTTGCAGAGAACGAGCAGGAATACTTGCTTCTGCAATTGCTTCCAACCGTTGCCAACGGCTTCTTGAAGAAACGTCGTGAGGCAGACCACAAGGCATCGGCTCCGGCTGTTGAAGAAAAGGCAGAGGCTGCAGCGGCAGTGGCCGACGATGCTCCTATCACCGGACCGGTGGAGCGCGCTCCGATGGGCGGCAAGGTAGTTGAAGTCAAGGTGAAAGCCGGCGACAAGGTGAAGAAGGGCGACTTGCTTTTGGTTTACGAGGCAATGAAGATGGAGAACGAGCTTACGGCAGAGAAGGACGCCGTTGTCAAGCGTGTGTTTGTCACGGTAGACGACGTTGTGGGCACCGATGCTCCGCTTATTGAATTCGAGGCTTAATAAGTTTTATAAATAGAAAAACTCCTGCCGCATCAGTGGCAGGAGTTTTTTTGGGGTATGCGTGTGCCGTTTCCTTCCTATGTTGGACAGAGATTGGCCGATGCTCCGCTATTTGCCTTTGAATGCGTTTTTCACTGTCAAAGCCGTGACAGCCACATCGACAGAATAAGCAGCAAGTCCGCGCTTCAAGTCTTCTTCAAGAGATTGGTCTTCGGCAGGCATCATGGAGATAACCATCACCGTGCCATCATCCTCCGACACTACAATGCGGCTTGTTTGGCACGACAGGCTGAGAAACTGTTCGGCGACAATTTTTTTCGCTTTCTCAGGCTTCACGCCAAAGTCGCGTGCCGAGAACGACGTGCCGACCATAATGAACTGGTTGCTGCCGAGAGAATATCCCTGTGGCGATATTCTGATGTTTGTGTCGCCGAGAGTGTATTCCACCACATCGTTGCTCACTTCCTTTGCCGACAGGAACCCCATGTCGTTCAATTGTTTCACCACCCGGTTTCCGAAATCTTTGAAGCCAGGAGCTGCAAAGTTTTGGAAAAAAGAATCTGTGACATAGTCGGTGCATTTCTCCGCAAGGTCAATCGCCATAGATGAAAAAGTTCCCAATTGTGTGATCTGCATAGCCACATAAGGAGCGCTGTAGGCATAAATCGAAGAAGCGACGCAAATGGCATCGTTTTTATAATAGACCTGTCCGACCCCCGGCAACGCCCAGTTTATGGCATCGGCACACTTAGTCATCTTCTTGGCATTGGCTTTTGCCGGCGTTGTCGACTCAAAGTAGCATACGGCCGGCGGCATGTCGGGAATCGCCTGCTCGCTTTCAATCATCATAATGTATGCCTTGCGTTCGGAGCCGGAAGATGAAGTGTAGGTAATCTCGAGGTCTCCGTCGCTGTCGATGCACCACTGTTTGCTGGTGTCGATAGTCTTGTAGTAATTTATAATCTCGTTTCTCAATTCCAGCCACGTCGGAAAGGCGAAGGCGTTGGATGTCAGAGCCGAAAGCACGAAAGCCACAGCTGCTGTGAATAATTTCTTTCTCATAGTCGGTTAGTGATAGAATTAAAAACAGAGTCAAAAGTACAAATATTAAATAAAACCGCAATGTAAAATTTCTTTTTTTCTTTTTTGATGGTGAAAAATTTCTTTTATTGGAAAACAATGGGTAACTTAGCGCAGATATATAGCGGGTTACGGTGGAAAGCCGGAGCCTGACTGTTGAACAATAAAACGCGTCTATGCCGGAAATAATGCTCACAGACTGGTTTTATTGGCTGTGTATAGCGATTTATTCAGCCACGATAATCTCCATCATCTACATTATACTGAAGGAGAACCGCAACCCTGTGCGCTCACTTGCGTGGATTACGGTGCTGTTCTTTCTGCCGGTTGCAGGCTTGGTGCTGTATCTGTTTTTTGGGCGTAGTATAAAAAATAAAGCGTTGATATCCAAACGCTTGAAAAAGCGTTTCGCCCATTCCCGTCCCATCAAGCAAGCCGATATAGGCAAACTGCCACTCACGGCGGAAAGCCGTCAGCAAATCCGCTTGGGGCATAAGCTGTCGGGTGCGATTTATTTCCCTGACAACGATGTGGAATGCTTTGTCAGCGGCGCCGAACTGTTTGAGGCGTTCAAGCGCGATTTGATGGCTGCGCAGTGTGCCATCGACATGCAGTTCTACATTTTCAACGACGACAAACTCGGCACCGAGATAAGCGACATTCTCATTGACCGCAGCCGTAACGGTGTGAAGGTAAGGATTATTTATGACCATGTAGGCTGTTTCGGCGTAAAGAAGAAATTTTTCATGCGGATGGCAGATGCCGGAATCGACATCCATCCGTTCTTCAAGGTGACCTTTCCGGAATTCGCCACACGTGTGAACTGGCGCAACCACCGCAAAATAACCGTAATCGACAACCGTATAGGATATATAGGCGGAATGAACGTTGCCGACCGCTATGTCGTCGGCGACAAAAATGGAATGTGGCGCGACACGCATCTGCGCATCACCGGACCGTCGGTGCTCGGACTGCTGCATTCGTTCCATTCCGACTGGGCATTTATGGAATTGCCACAGTTTGACGACGGCGAGAACTTCTCCGAGTTCCAGAGCCGCAACAACGGCAGTGTGGGCGTGCAGATATTGTCGAGCGGTCCGGTTGGTCAGTGGCACAACATCTCGCTGATGTTCAACAAAGCAATCGCCAACGCCAAGAAATGCATATATCTTGAAACTCCATATTTCCTGCCCACCGAGAGCTTGCTCAGAGCCCTTCAGACGGCAGCCCTGTCGAAGATTGACGTGCGGGTGCTGATTCCTCGCCAGCCCGACTCCATGATGCTCAAGCTCGCGTCGGGCTCCTACATCAGCGACTGCCTTAGAGCAGGGATAAAAGTGTACTTCTACGAGCCGGGAATGCTCCATTCCAAGACCATAGTCATCGACGACGAATTTTTCACCACCGGCTCCACCAACTTCGACTTCCGCAGCATGGAATATAATTTTGAGTGCAACGCATTTATCTACAGCAAGACGATAAACGAGAAAATGAAAACCGCCTTTTTCGCCGACCTTGCGCAGTCGACCCGCATCACGTCATCGACTTGGCGACGACGGCCGTTCGTTCAAAAGTTCAAAGAATCAGTGGTGCGGTTGATGAGTCCCGTGCTGTGACGATATATTTTTAATAAATTAACAATATCTACACATTGTTTTGAACCACCATTACGCAAACTTCGTTAACTTTGCAAGTAGAAAAGCAGGCATCTGCAAATTCAGGTTGGCGCATGTGGCGGCAATGAGGAAGACAGAAATAAAACTATATTTATAAAATACTATTTTTCAGACTTTTAAAAATTAAAAACTATGAAGTTTCTTACAGATGAAAAATTGACAATCGTCGGTGCAGGCGGTATGATTGGTTCAAACATGGTTCAGAGTGTATTGATGCTTGGACTGACTCCAAACATTTGTCTTTACGATATCTATGAGCCAGGTGTACACGGAGTGTTTGATGAAATCCAGCAGTGCGCATTCCCTGGAGCTAACGTAACTTACACAGTGAATCCAGAAGAGGCTTTCTCTGGTGCTAAGTATATCATTTCTTCTGGTGGTGCTCCTCGTAAGGAAGGCATGACACGTGAAGACCTTCTCAAGGGCAACTGCAAGATTGCCGCTGAGTTTGGTGACAACATCAAAAAATATTGCCCGGATGTTAAGCATGTCGTAGTTATCTTCAACCCGGCAGACGTAACAGCCCTCACAGCTCTTATCCACTCTGGCTTGAAACCAGAGCAGTTGACATCGCTCGCAGCTCTCGACTCAACTCGTTTGCAGCAGGCTTTGGCACTTGAGTTCGGTGTTCAGCAGGATAAGGTAACCGGCGCACACACTTACGGTGGTCACGGTGAGCAAATGGCAGTATTCGCTTCTCAGGTTAAGGTTGACGGCAAGCCATTGTCGGAAATGGGCCTTTCAGCAGAGCGTTGGGAAGAGATCAAGCACCACACAGTGCAAGGCGGTTCAAACATCATCAAACTTCGTGGCCGCAGCTCATTCCAGAGCCCAGCCTACAACGCTGTCAAGATGATCGAGGCTGCTATGGGCGGTGAGAAGTTTACTTTGCCAGCCGGCTGCTACGTAAACAACGACAAGTTTGGCTTCAAGAACGTAATGATGGCTATGCCTACTACTATTGACAAGACTGGCGTTCACTTCACTGAACCAGCAGGAACAGAAGAAGAAATGGCAGCTCTCAACAAGTCGTACGAGCACCTTTGCAAGATGCGCGACGAAATCGTTGAGCTCGGCATCGTTCCTCCAGTAGCTGAGTGGAACAAACTCAACAGCAACCTCTAATAGACAACAGTCTTAGTGGAATATATGGCGCGGACACCTTTTTGGTGTCCGCGTTTTTTTTTAGTGTGCTTGGATTTGCCTGGGATTGAAATAAAATCATTACTTTTGCGTTGATAAACTATTGTATTTCCTTATGACACGCAAATTTATTGTTTCAGGTATATTTGCAGCCGTGGCGGCTGCAATGTCAGCCGTCCCGGCATCCGACAGCCCTATGCTGCGCACGTTGCCCGACGGCACGAGCATAGAGATTATGCTGCACGGCGATGAAAACTTCCATTATGCCACATTGCTTGACGGCTCCATCGTCAAGCAGGGCGACGACGGCTATTTCTACTATGCCGAAGTCACAACCGACGGCATTGTCGCAACGCCGTATAAGGTCGGCGACAATGTCCCGAAGCAGCGCGTTGTGAAATCCACAGGCGTTAAGAACCGATTGCAGGCGTTGCGCTCGCAAGCCCTTCAGCGCAGGGCCGTTAAGCCACACGCCGCACAGCGGTCGGCATCCGACATCAACAATCAGCATGGGCTTGTGATACTTGTGGACTATCCCGACATGCCGATGGTGCAGACCAACAAGGATTATTCGGAGATGCTCAACTCTGAAGGCTACTCAAAAAATTATGCCACCGGCAGCGCCCTTGACTATTTCCGGAATTCATCGTATGGAAAATATTCTCCGGTGTTTGATGTGCTCGGCCCCTACACGCTGTCGAACAAATACCGCTATTATGGCAAGAACGATGCATCGGGCAACGATACCAATGTGCCGGAGATGATAGTAGAGGCGTGCCGCATGGCGTCTGCCGACGTTGATTTGTCGACCTACGACTATGACAACGACGGATATATAGACAACGTCTATGTTTTTTATGCCGGTGCGGGAGAAGCCAACGGCGGGTCGGACGACACTGTATGGCCTCATCGCTGGGTGGTGTATGGTGAAAACTACGACGGAGATCCCGATGTGGGCGGTGTGAAGGTGTATGACTATGCCTGCAGCAACGAAATCCGGGAAAGTCTTAAAAACAAGATCGGGACGAATCTGGAAGGTATCGGCACTTTTGTGCATGAGTTCGGACACGTGCTCGGTTTCAGCGACCATTACAGTACCAACGACAACAATCTTGCCCTTGATCCGGGCTACTACGACGTCATGGCTTCGGCATCGTATCTCAACTATGGACGTACGCCTTACGGATATTCAGCCTATGAGCGTATGTATATGGGATGGCTTGAGCCAACGCAGATATTCCCAAGCCGCGATGGCGACAAGATGACGCTTAAAACCATCGACGAAGGCGAGGCTTTGCTCGTCACCGCCGACGGGTCGACGCATAATATGGATGGCGTTTCGCCGTCGCCTGCAAATTATTATCTTATTGAAAACCGCGCTTCGGCAGGCTGGGACTCGTTTGCCGGCTATTACGGCACTTCGGGCACGCCGGGCGACAAAGGTATGCTGATTACCAAAATAAACTACGACGCAGACCGCTGGGAACGAAATATTGTCAATGCGTATGCCAACCAGATGGGAATTGAGCTGGTTTGCAATCCAGTGCAGAAAAAGTCGTATGCGGCTTATTATCCGATGTTTCCGGGGTCAAAGACACAGACATCAGTGTCGTTTGGCACATACTCCATCAAAAACATAACCCGTGACGCTGTTACCGGCGAGGTGTCGTTTACGATATCCGACAGCAACGGATACTCGGGCGTTGCCGACGTGGAGACGGAGGCAGATGTCTATGCCGTCGACGGAGCTATAGTTGTGGAGTGCGCAGCAGGACGGGTGAGCGTCAGCACGCTGCAGGGCGCGCTTGTCTATGACGGCATCGGCGGACGTATACCTGTCGCCACAGGCCTGTATGTTGTCAATGTTGACGGCAAGGCAGTGAAGGTGGCTGTGAGATAGAAGCGCAATGTTTTGATAAATATTGACTTGCAATGTTAGATATCTGGCGCGGAATTTTGCAGTTTCGCGCCAATTTCTTATCTTTGTGTATAAGATAGGCTGCGGCTTGTCGGGAGTTTTTTTTGAGAGAGGAGGAACGGATATGATTAGGAAGTCGATAATTGTGATGCTTTTAGGCTTTTCGGTGTTGGCGATGTCGATGCCGGTTGTGGCACAGCAACGTGCCGCAGTGGATTATGTCGTGACCTCTACAACTTCGGGAAAAGGAGTGCTGGTGATTGAAAACAACACAGAGTCGGCATGCCGTTTCACAATTTATTCAATAACCGGACAGGTGGTGCGTGTGCTTGTCGTGAAGCCCGGCAATGAGCGCGTGGAGCTGCAGAAGGGCTTCTACATAGTGAAAAGCGAATATGGCAGCCAGAAAGTGGTTGTCAGATAATTGATACAAACATTGAAAAACTTATAATTCATTTATTTGGTTACTATGACACATTTAATCGGAAAGATTATGACTGTAACGACGGTTATGTCGGCAGCGGCTTTTATGGGTCCGGTTGCATCGGCGCAGACTTTGCCGCAAATCCCGGAAGAGGAACTCAATGCATATCCAGTTTATTCAGGCAATGACCTGGAACTTACTGTCGATGCCAAAGGCACGCATTTCGCCCTTTGGTCGCCTGGCGCGGAGGCAGTCAGGCTGCATCTGTATGCCGACGGGCATAACGGAAACGCCTATGAAACAGTCGAGATGGCAAAAGATGCGGCAACAGGAGTGTGGCGCGCGTCTAAGTCGGAGAAGCTATATGGCAAATTTTATACGTTCCAAGTAAAGATAGGCGGCGAATGGCTGAAGGAAACGCCAGGAGTGTGGGCTAAAGCCCTGGGCGTCAACGGACATCGAGCCGCTATTGTCGATTTCTCGCAGACAAACCCGGAAGGATGGGGAAGCGACACCTATGTAGTCACACCGCATCAGACCGACGCCATAGTCTACGAGATGCACCATCGTGATTTCTCCGTCCACCGCAATTCGGGCATCGTCAACAAAGGCAAGTTTGTGGCAATGCTTGAGCCATGCACGGAGTCGGGCAACGGAGAGCTGACAGGAATCGCCCACTTGAAGGAGCTTGGAGTGACCCATGTGCACATCCTTCCGTCGTATGACTACAACACAGTCGACGAGACGCAACTTATCGACCGTCAATACAATTGGGGTTACGACCCGCTGAACTACAACGTACCCGAAGGCTCTTATTCCACAAATCCTGCCGATCCATATTGCCGCATCCGCGAGATGAAGGAAATGGTGCAGGCGCTGCATAAGGCAGGCATCGGCGTGGTGATAGATGTGGTTTACAACCACACCGCGCTCGGCGATGATTCCAATTTCTCGCTTACGGCTCCCGGCTATTATTACCGCCATCGTCCGGACGGCTCCTACAGTGACGCCTCGGGATGCGGCAACGAGACGGCATCCGACCGCGGTCAGATGAGCGACTATATCGTGAACTCTGTAAAGTATTGGGCAAAGGAATATCATATCGACGGATTCCGCTTCGACTTGATGGCAATCCACGATGTAGAAACGATGAACCGCGTGTCGGCAGAGGTGCGCGCCATCAATCCGTATGCAGTGATTTATGGCGAGGGATGGACAGCAGGCGACAGCCCGCTACCGGTTGAACGTCGTGCGTTGAAGGAAAATGTGTCGAAGATGCAGGGCGTGGCGGTGTTCAGCGACGACATCCGTGACGCTGTCAAGGGACATTACAGCCGGGAGGACGACCGAGGCTTCGTATCGGGAAAAGCCGGACAGGAAGAAACCGTGAAAATAGGCGTTGTCGCATCGACATCGCACCCGCAGGTGGACTACAGCAAAGGCAGCAACTCGAAGTTTGCCTATGCCACGTCGCCTGAAATGATAATGAACTATGTGTCGTGCCACGACGACCTGTGTCTGACCGACAAGCTGCGCAAGTCGATGCCCGAAGCCAACGATTCAGTACGCATGCGTGTAGCCCGCCTGGCGCAGACCATCGTGTTCACGTCGCAAGGCACGCCGTTTATGTTTGCCGGCGAGGAAATCTTCCGTGACAAGAAAGGCGAGCACAACAGCTACTGCTCTCCCGACTCCATCAATGCCATCGACTGGAACCTGAAGAAGCAGAACCGCGAACAGTTTGACTATTACCGCAATCTCATAGCCATGCGCAAGGCGCATCCGGCATTCCGCATGACGTCGGCAGCCGATATTGCCCGCAACATCGTGTTTGACAAGGTGAAAGAAAACTGTGTGGTAAGTTATTCAATAAAAAACCACGCCAACGGCGACGAATGGCAGGAAGTGAAAGTGGTGTTCAACGGCAATGACCGTGACGTGACCGTCAATGTGGCAAAAGGCAACTGGACGGTAGTGGCTGCCGACGGCAAGATTGACAAGGACGGACTTGGCAAGAGCAAAGGCGGAAAGACGGTTGTGGCATCACGCTCCGCGCTGATTTTGGCACGATAAGAAAGGAATATTTTATGTTTGACGACGAAAAATTGCGTGTGACGCTGAATATAGCAGGCGAACAAGTCAAGACGGTGATAAACCGGTCGGACGAAGAGGAGCTGCGCATGCTGGAGAAGGAAGTTACATCGCTGTTCAACCGATGGCGAGTTGCCGACCCGTCGCGCACCAAGTCGCAAGTGCTGGCAATGGTGGCGTTTCAGTATGCCAAACTCTATTATGACGAGTTGACCGCCGGACGTTCGCGTGAGGCGTCACTTCGCGATTTCGTCGAGAAATATGAGGAGCGGCTTAACAAAATCGTGATTGATGAATGATTTTTGGGCTGTGACCGCAAATATTCTTTGGGAAAGTGTTTATAAATTGAAATATAATTCTTACTTTTGTAAAAATTTGGTTCAGAATGGCTGAAAGTTTGTCGGAGATTTTTGAACGGTTGCTTGCCAAGCAGCAAATTCTTTTGGAACGCTATAATGCAATGAAAGACAAATTGCAGATTTCGCAAGAAGAAAACGAAGCGTTGAAAAAAGAAAACGAGAAGCAGCGGCAACTGATTGAGAAATTGGAAATGGACAAAGACTTTTTGCAGATGGCGCGTCAGATTGCCCCCGACAGGGAGGCTCTCGACAGAAGCCGTGCCATGATAGCCAGATTGGTGCGGGATGTCGACAAATGCATCGAGCAGCTTAAAGATTGATTGAGAATCTATATAAAGCCGGTAACGGCGTGATATAAAAACATTAGAAAAAGCAGGCGTTTCATGCCGTACACTCAGGAGAGTGTAGGACATGAATGCTGAAAAAGAGGTTAGAGGCATAGAAGCGACACCTACCCGAAAGTAGAGAGAATACCGCACCAATGGTGCGTGCCTTGCGGCACGCGTTGTTGGTGCTTTTTTATAAACTTAACTAATTAACTGATAGAAACAATATGGTGTTGAATTTAATAATAGCCGCGGTGTCGCTCCTTGTTGGAGGCGGAGTAGTGCTATTTGTGACAAAAAGAATGGCTCACACACGGGCTAAAAACATAATTGAGGAGGCGAAACTTGAGGCAGACGTTCTGAAGAAAAACAAGCTGCTCGAAGTTAAGGAAGCCGAGTTGAAAATGAAGGCCGACGTTGAGAAACAAGCCAACTCGCGCATGCAGAAAATCCAAGCGGCGGAAGCCAAATCCAAGCAGCGCGAACTGCAGCTTAACCAGCAACAGTCGGAACTTCAGCGCAAGCGCAACGAGAATGAAAACATGAAAGCCGTGCTCGACCAGCAGGTGGCTGCCGTTGAGATGCGCGAGCAGGAAGTGGAAAAGATGCAGAAAAGCGTTCAGGAAACGCTTGAGCACATCTCCGGACTGTCGGCAGAAGAGGCAAAGGAGAAACTTGTCGAGTCGCTTAAAGACGAAGCCAAAACGGCTGCCGCATCGTATATCAACGACATAATGGACGACGCCAAGCTGACCGCCAACAAGGAGGCAAAACGCATCGTAGTGCAGTCAATCCAGCGTGTCGCTACAGAAACGGCGATTGAAAACTCGGTGACAGTGTTCCACATCGACAGTGATGAAATCAAGGGCCGCATCATCGGCCGCGAGGGACGCAACATCCGCGCCCTCGAGGCAGCCACCGGAGTGGAGATTATCGTAGACGACACCCCGGAGGCAATCGTGCTTTCAGGCTTTGATCCTGTGCGCCGCGAAATTGCCCGTCTGGCACTTCACCAGCTGGTTGCCGACGGACGTATCCACCCGGCACGCATCGAGGAAGTTGTAGCCAAGGTGCGCAAACAGATTGAAGAGGAAATCATCGAGACAGGAAAGCGCACAATCATCGACCTCGGCATCCACGGTCTGCATCCGGAACTCATCCGTCTTGTCGGAAAAATGAAATATCGTTCAAGCTACGGTCAGAACCTCTTGCAGCACTCGCGCGAGACAGCCAATCTCTGTGCCGTAATGGCATCGGAGCTCGGACTGAACCCGAAACGTGCCCGTCGTGCGGGTCTGCTCCACGATATAGGCAAAGTGCCTGACGAAGAGCCGGAATTGCCACACGCAATTCTCGGTATGAAACTTGCGGAGAAATACAAGGAAAAACCAGACATCTGCAATGCCATCGGCGCTCACCACGACGAAGTGGAGCAGCAGTCGCTCCTTGCACCGATTGTGCAGGTCTGCGACGCCATCTCCGGTGCACGTCCAGGCGCCCGCCGAGAAGTTGTTGAAGCCTACATCAAGCGTCTCAACGACCTTGAGCAGCTGGCACTCTCTTATCCGGGCGTAATCAAGACCTATGCAATTCAGGCAGGCCGTGAGCTTCGTGTAATTGTCGGAGCCGACAAGCTTGACGACGCCGAGACAGAGAAACTCTCAGCCGTGCTCGCACAACGCATTCAAGACGAACTCACATATCCGGGACAGGTGAAAATCACCGTAATCCGTGAAACCCGCTCGGTAAGTTTCGCTAAATAGGAGGAACGCCGACAATGGACGATGTAAAGAATAAAGATCTGGACCAACAACGCATATTCCAGCCGTCGGGCAAGGAGCCGCGGGGCAAACTTAACTGCTACGACTGGCTCGCCGATGTGCCTGGCGAGAAAAATGTGTTTGACATGGTCGAGGTGCAGTTCAAGAACACCCGCAAAGGCTACTACCGCAACAGCATGAACCTGCCGCTTGAGATTGGCGACATGGTGGCAGTGGAGGCAAGTCCGGGGCACGACATCGGAAGAGTGTCGCTGACGGGCAAGCTTGTGGCTTTGCAGATAAAGAAAGCCAATTTGCGCCCCGATACCGAGATACGCCGGGTGTTTCGCAAGGCAAAAGCCTCCGACTTGGAAAAATTTGAGGCAGCCAAAGCCCGCGAGTACGACACAATGATACGCTCGCGTCAGATAGCCAAGGATTTGCGCCTGAACATGAAAATCGGCGATGTGGAGTATCAAGGCGACGGCAACAAGGCGATATTCTACTATATAGCCGACGAGCGTGTGGACTTCCGTCAGCTCATCAAGGTGCTTGCCGACGCATTCCATGTGCGCATCGAGATGAAGCAAATCGGCGCGCGTCAGGAAGCCGGACGCATCGGCGGCATCGGACCGTGCGGACGTCCGCTCTGCTGTTCCAGTTGGATGACCAATTTCGTGTCGGTGGCAACAAGCGCCGCCCGCTATCAGGACATCTCGCTCAATCCGCAGAAACTGGCCGGACAGTGCGCCAAGCTTAAATGCTGTCTGAACTACGAGGTCGACGCCTATGTGGAGAGCGTGAAGCAACTGCCTTCAAAAGAGATACGCCTTGAGACCAAGGATAATACATACTTCTATTTCAAGGCCGACATTTTCAGCCGTATGCTGACTTACACAACGGAAAAGAATGTGCCGGCAAATATGGTCACCATCTCAGCCAAACGGGCTTTTGAGGTAATCGCACTCAACAAAAATGGTGTGAAACCCGACAATCTTGACGGAAAAGGCGAAGATGAGAAAGTTAGAGGCGAGTTTGGCGACATTCTTGGTCAGGACAGCGTGACACGCTTTGACAAAACAAAAAAGAAAAAACGCAAGAGAGGCAGCGGCAACAACGGTGACGGCGGAAATAAAGACAACAACCGTCAGCGCGGAGGCGGAAACCAAGCCGACGGAGGCAACCGCCAACGACAAGGCGGTGAAGGCAAAGGCAACCGGCGTCAGGGCAACGAACAGCCGCGCCGCGACAACCGACCGCCACGCCGTGACAACCGACCGCCACGCCGCGACAACCGCAACGGCGGCGGACAACGAGGACAGGAGAATGGAAACAAACAGCAGACATCCGCTCCGAAACCCAAGGAAGAGTAGGCTTGCGGCAGCGTTGTGCCTTGTGGCAATCTCACTGCTTGCCGCCACCTGTACTCCGGGAGGGGCTTTCGACAGCGATTTCAAGACAATAGACGCCGAGGGTTGGACCAAGTCCAGCCCCTTGGTGTTTCTGCAGCCCGACAGCATCAGAGGGGTTGACGCCTACGACATTGCAGTCAGCGTGCGCCACGACAATTACTATCCTTACCGCAACCTGTTGCTGATAGTGGATTATGTGGCAGGCGACAAGATTGTGGAGCACGACACCGTCAACGTTGAATTGTGCGACGAATATGGCGATTGGGGAGGCTCTGGGCTTGGCAAGCTCTTTCAAAAGCAGATGCTTATAAAAGAGCGGGCGCCTGTGGGACGCTATGACAAAATCGTTGTGTGGCACAATATGCGTGTGTCGAAGGTGACCAACGTCACAGATGTGGGGCTGACATATATTAAATCGAAATAAAGACATATATAATTTGGATATTAAAAATATAGACTGGGCGGCAACCGACGCATTGTGCTTCGATATGGACGGCACACTCTGGGACGCAGTCGATTCGTATTGCGAAATCTGGAACCGGTGTTTCCGCAAGGTGGGCATGGACCGCGTCGTGGCCCGTCAGGAACTCATAGCCTGTATGGGGCTGAATCTGCACGAGATACTCCGTCGCCTCTGCGGCGGCGTGCCGATGCCCGACGCCGACGCTTTTCTTTCCGACATAGAGCGGGAGGAAATCCGTTTGATGCCAGTGCTTGGCGGCAAGCCTTATCCGGGTGTCGCGGAAGGGCTGGAGCGCCTGTCGAAGAAATACAAAATCCTGTTGCTCAGCAACTGCGGTGAGAATGGATTGGAAAATCTGATGAACTTTCTGGGCATTCGTGCGTTGGTGACAGAAGCTGTGACTTATGGAGCCACGCACCGCGACAAAAACGAAAACCTGACCGCGCTGGCAGAGAAATACAGTCTGCGTCAGCTCGTCTATGTGGGCGACACCGAAGGCGACTGCCGTCAGACACATATTGCCGGGATGCCGTTTGTCTTCGCCTCGTATGGTTTCGGCCATTGTGACAATGCCGATATGACTGTCGGCTCGTTTGAAGAATTAGTTGAAACGTTTGACAAAATAAAATAACAAGTTATGAATAGAACATTATCTGTTTCGGAAGCAAAGATGCGTGTTGACAACATAAGAGAGATGATGCGCAATAACGGTTTCGACGCTGTCCTTGTGTGCACAAACGCCAACCTGTACTACCTGACTGGCGGAGTGTTCAGCGGCTATGTCTATATTCCGGCAGAGGGAGAGGCATTGCAGTTTGTGCGCCGACCGGTCGACAAGAAAGGCGACGGCATTGTGCATATCCGCAAGCCGGAGCAGATTATTGAATATTTGGGCAAGAACGGTCTGCCAGCACCTCGGAAATTGGCGCTTGAACTCGACGGCATCTCGTATACCGACGCTTTGCGCTGCCAGAAAGCATTCGGCCTGGAGTCGGTTGGCAACTGCTCGCCACTGTTGGCGCAGGCGCGTTCGGTGAAGTCAGATTTTGAAATCTCGTTGCTGCGCGAGTCGGGAGCACATCATTGCGGTTCCTATCGCCGCATCTCCGGACTTTATCATGAAGGAATGACCGACATCGAACTTCAGATAGAGATTGAGCGCACGCTCCGTCTTGACGGATGTCTCGGCATTTTCCGCATCAACGGACCGTCGATGGAGTTGTTTATGGGCAATCTTCTTGTCGGTGACAATGCCGATGCTCCGAGTCCGTATGATTTCGCTATGGGCGGAGAGGGTATGGACGGCTCGCTTCCTGTGGGCAGCAATGGCTCCATCATCCTTCCGGGCAACACCGTGATGGTAGATATGAACGGCAACTTTACAGGCTATATGACCGATATGACCCGCACATTCTATGTTGGCGCGCTTGACACCCATGCCAAGAAAGCCCATCAGCTTTCCATCGACATCCACCACACATTGATTGACTTCATCAAGCCCGGAGTCGAGGCCAAGGCAGCCTACGAACTGGCGATGGATATGGTTGAAAAGGCAGGAGAGTCAGACTTCTTTATGGGACATACCCAGAAGGCAGGCTTCATAGGTCATGGCGTCGGCATCGAGGTGAACGAATGGCCGGTGCTCGCTCCGAGAAGCCGGCAAGTGTTTGAGAAAGGCAATGTGATAGCCTTGGAGCCTAAATTTGTCATCCCAGGAGTCGGTGCTGTAGGCATAGAGAACACCTATGTGGTCACCGACAACGGTTTGGAATGCTTGACACCATTCCCTGAGGAAATAGCAGAGCTGTTATAGAAGATGAACTTAAAAGACAAAATAGACCAGAAAATATTCCATTTGGTTGGCGAGGCAGCCGATGCTGTCGGGCAACCGTGTTACATCGTTGGCGGATATGTGCGCGATATTTTTCTGCACCGTCCGTCGAACGATATCGACTTCGTGACCGTAGGCAGCGGCATCGGTCTTGCCGAGGCGCTTGCCGGAAAACTCGGTCCGAAGACACGCCTTGCCGTGTACCGCAACTATGGTACTGCCCAGCTGCGCTACCGCGGGCTTGAACTGGAGTTTGTGGGCGCCCGCAAGGAGTCGTACCATCGCGAGAGCCGCAACCCGATAGTGGAGGACGGCACGCTCGACGACGACCAGAAACGTCGTGACTTCACGGTCAACGCCCTTGCCATCGCCGTCAATGCCGACAACTTCGGCGAGCTTGTAGATCCGTTCGGCGGTCTTGACGACATGCGCCGCCGCATTATCCGCACACCGCTCGACCCCGACGTGACATTTTCCGACGATCCGCTGCGCATGATGCGCGCAGTGCGCTTTGCCACGCAGCTTGATTTCGAGATTCTTCCCGAAACGTTTGACGCCATCACTCGCAACCGCGAGCGCATCGCCATCATCACGCGCGAGCGCATCGCTGTAGAGCTGGAGAAAATCATCTGCTCTCCACGTCCATCAATGGGGTTCGTGCTTTTGGAAAAATGCGGATTGCTCGAACTTATATTCCCGGAGCTCCACGCCTTGAAGGGCGTCGAGACCAAAGACGGGCGCGGACATAAAGACAATTTCCTGCACACGATGCAGGTGCTCGACTCAGTGGCTGAAAAGTCGGACAAGGAATGGCTTCGCTGGGCAGCGCTGTTCCACGACATCGCCAAGCCAGTCACCAAGCAGTATGACCAGCAGCACGGGTGGACATTCTACAACCACAACTTCGTGGGCAAAAAAATGATACCCGGCATCTTCAAACGGATGAAGCTTCCGATGAACGAGAAGATGAAATATGTGCAGAAACTTGTGGAGCTGCATATGCGCCCGATAGCGTTGGTTGAGGAAGAAGTGACCGATTCCGCCGTGCGCCGTCTGCTCTTCGACGCCGGCGACGACATCGACGACCTTATGATACTCTGCGAGGCAGACATCACGTCGAAGAATCCGGAGAAAGTGAAGCGTTTCCTCAGCAATTATCAAGAGGTGCGCCGCAAGTTGGTGGGGATTGAGGAGAAAGACCGCATACGCAATTTCCAACCGCCGATTGACGGCGACGAGATAATGCGCATTTTTGGGCTTTCGCCATGCCGAGAGGTTGGCGACATCAAGGAACGCCTCAAGAATGCCATCCTCGATGGCGACATCCCCAACGAGCGCGAAGCCGCTTACAAATTGATGCTCAAAGTGGCGGCGGAAATGGGACTGAAACAGGTAGAAGAGTGATTTGGGCTTCTTAAATCCTTATTTTCTACAATTTTAGAGAAAAAAGAGCGGAAAGAGTACGGTTATTTGAAAAAAAAGTGCGATATTTGCATTCGCATTTGCAAAAGAGCGCTTTCAAAGGCGTTGCGTGCAGACGTATGAATTGGAAAATCAATCAAATAACTAATAAAAGATATAATAAAATGACTAAAGCAGACATCGTAAATGAAATTTCAAAATCTACAGGTGTAGAGAAAGCTGCCGTGCTTGAGACTGTTGAAAAATTTATGGAAGTAGTGAAGGATTCATTGGCAAACGGCGAAAATGTCTATCTCCGTGGTTTTGGTAGTTTCATCGTAAAAGTTCGTTCTGAAAAAACTGCAAGAAACATTTCCAAGAATACGACAATCATCATTCCGGAGCACAAAATCCCGGCTTTCAAACCGGCAAAAGTGTTTATGGAAGAGGTTAAATAATAACATTTAGTTTAATCCTTTAATTTATACAACTATGCCAAGCGGAAAGAAAAGAAAAGGCCACAAGATGGCTACTCACAAGCGTAAAAAAAGACTGAGAAAGAATCGTCATAAGAAGAAATAATTGAAATTTAGTTTAAAAATTAAATTTCATGATTTTTATCGCAAGAACAAGCGGGATTTCTTTTCAAGAGAATCTTCAGTTTGTTCTTGTGTCTTTTAAAAACGATTCTAAACAACCAAGTATTGACTTTAAATTCAGACAATGAGAAGTGAACTCGTAGTTGATGTGCAGCCACAGGAAACATCCGTGGCTCTGCTTGAAGACGGGCGCTTGATGTCGCTCCAGAAGGAGTCGCGCAACATCAAGTTTGCCGTCGGCGACATCTATTACGGTCGGATAAAGAAGTTGATGCCGGGGCTGAATGCCGCTTTTGTCGACATCGGCTCTGAGAAAGAGGCGTTTCTTCATTATCTCGACCTCGGTTCTCAGTTCTCGAGTTTCAATACTTTTGTCCAAAGCGCTATTGCAGAGCCCAACAAAGCTCCGCAGCTTTCTAAATTCAAACTGCTGCCCGACATAAACAAGCAGGGCAGCATTGCAGAAACGCTGACCGTTGGTCAGCACATCATTTTCCAGGTGTCGAAAGAGCCGATTTCAACTAAAGGTCCGCGGCTCACCACGGAATTGACGTTTACCGGACGGTTCATGGTGCTGATTCCATTCTCCAACAAGGTCTCAATTTCGCAGAAAATCAAGTCGACACAAGAAAAAATGCGCCTGCGCCAGCTGATTGAGAGCATACGTCCGAAAAATTTCGGCGTCATTGTGCGCACATCGGCAGAAGACAAGCGGGTTGCAGAACTCAACAACGAGATGAACACCCTGGTGAAATGCTGGGAGGATACGATTGAAAAATTGCAGAAGTCAGAGTCGCCGGCACTCCTTCACGAGGAAGACAGCCGTGCCGTTGGCATTATCCGAGACGTGTTCAGCCCGTCGTTTGAAAACATCTTCGTGAACGATGCGGAAACCTATTCGCAGATTTACAACTATGTGAGTCTCATTGCCCCTGAGCGCAAGGAGTCGGTAAAGTTGTATGCCAAAGACGAGCCGATTTTCGATTTCTACAACATCACGAAGCAGATAAAGTCATCGTTTGGAAAAGCGGTGTCGTTCAAGTCGGGAGCATACATCATCATTGAGCACACAGAAGCTCTTCACGTGATTGATGTGAACTCTGGCAACCGCAACCGCAACGTGGAGAATCAGGAGGAGAACGCTCTTGATGTCAATCTCCGCGCCGCCGACGAGATTGCGCGGCAGTTGCGTCTGCGCGACATGGGCGGAATCATCGTAATCGACTTTATCGATATGAGTACAGCCGAGCATCGGCAGAAACTCTATGACCACATGCGCGAGGTGATGGCAAACGACCGCGCCCGCCACAACATTTTGCCTCTGAGTAAGTTCGGACTTATGCAAATCACGCGGCAGCGTGTTCGTGCCGCTCTCGACATCGAGACTCTTGAGAGTTGCCCGTCGTGCTACGGCAAAGGATTGGTGCAGCCTTCAATACTGTTTACCGACCTCCTGCATGAGAAACTTGACTACGTGGTCAACACGCTTAATCTTCAGGATTTTGTGCTGTATGTGCATCCGTATGTCTATGCCTACATAAAGCAGGGCTTCTTCAAGTCGATATATCGCAGCTGGAGAAGTGAGTTCGGAAAGAAATTTAAAGTCGTTGCCAATCAGGCGCTGGCATTCCTTGAATATAAATTCTTCGACAGCGACCGCAAGGAAATCGACGTGACCGACAACAAGGACTCGGGAAAGAGTTCAGATGAAAAGAAAGCAAGCAAGAGCAAGCGCGCTTCGAAAGAAGGTTGAGAAAACTCTTGAAGGAACCGTAAAGAGGGTGTGTCAAAATAGGCGCATCCTCTTTTTTTGCATGGTTTGCTGTAAAATAAAAACTGCGGTAAGTCATTTGAAACAAGCTGTCTCTTTATCAAATTGTTTCTACATTGACCTGGGCACGTTGACATTCTCGTACTTGATGTCAAAGAAACAGCCTTGATTTTGCTAAATCAAGGTTATTCCTTTGATTTCCTAATATCATAATGGCATCTTTAAATAAGATAGGCTGCGGTTCGGGAAAGAAAATTGAGCAAGCTCTTTTCTATCCACTCACCTTGCACTATCTTTTAATAATATAGGCTGCGGTTCGGGAAAGAAAATTGAGCAAGCTCTTTTCTTTCCACTCACCTTGCACTATCTTTGCAAAAGATATGAAACAAAAAGAGGAAAACAGAGAAGACGTGCGCCGGATAGGTTGGGTTGTGCTTGTGCTTGCCACAATGCTGACGCTCCCGTTTATCGGCATGGGGCATTTCTATACGCGAGGCGAGCCTCGCGAGGCTCTTGTGGCAATGGCGATGCTCGACCAGGGAAATTTTATATTGCCCTTTTTTCAAGGGGAATTTGCATTCAAGCCGCCGATGCTGCATTGGCTTGTGGCGTTGTTCTCAATGCCGCAGGGTTATGTGTCGGAGATGACGGCCCGTCTGCCGTCGGCATTGGCTTATATCGCTATGTGCTACGGCTTTTTTGTGTTTTTCTCGAGGCGCTATCATGTGGGCAAGGTGCTGATTGCCACGTTGGTGCTGATCACGTCGTTTGAGGTGCATCGCGCGGCGATGACGTGCCGTGTAGACATGGTGCTGACGGCATTTATGGTTGGCGGATTCTTGTTTCTGTATCGATGGAAAGAGCGTGGCTACCGCGGAATGCCGTGGCTTGCCTCGCTGATGATTTCCGGAGCCATACTCACCAAAGGTCCGATTGGAGCCATCTTGCCGTGTGCGGTGATGGCGGTGATGATGATTGTCGACGGCGAGAAGACGAAGCCTGTTTTAAAGGCGTTGCTTAAGGTTGCTCTGCTGTCGTCGGTGTTGCCGCTTTGCTGGTATGTGGCGGCCTACCATGTTGGTGGCGACCGCTTCCTTGACCTGATGATGGAGGAGAATTTCGGACGTTTTCTCGGCAAGATGTCGTATGAGAGTCATGAGAACGGGCCGTTTTATTATTTCCCGATACTTCTTTCCGGCTTGCTGCCGTGGTCGCTGTTGATTGTAGGCTCTCTCTTCGCTGTCAGATGGCGTGAGGTGGGAATGCCTAAGTTCAAGGCTGTATGGTCGCGTTTCCGCTCGATGGACAGCGTGATGCAGTTTGCCGTTGTCGCATCGGTTCTGATATTCGTGTTCTACGAAATACCGAAAAGCAAACGCAGTGTGTACCTGTTGCCGATGTATCCGTTCCTGAGTCTTGCAATAGCCAATCTCATAGTGTGGCTGCTGCAGGAACACCGTCGCATATTCAAGGCTTATGCCGTGACGATTGTTGTGGTTGGAGTGGTGTTCAGCGTGGCGCTGATAGCTTTGCACGCGGTTGATTTGAGTTTCTTGGGCGACAGCCGTTCGTCCCGCCGGCTTGCCCTTCAGTTGGGAGAGTTGCAGAAGATGCCGATGGGCGTGGCCTATGTCCTTGCATCATTGATGCCGGTGATCGTTGCGGTGGCAATATGGATGCGTCGCAAGGCATTGAATCTATATCTATGGCTTGCCGTAGGAGTCTGGGTGGCTTGCTACATGAGTCTTGACGGAGTGCTTAATCCGGCTTTGAAGAACTGTGTGCCCGACTACTATTTCGCGCAGAAGGTTAAAGTTTACCAGCCCGACGGAAGAATCGGGTTCTACCGTGTGGGCAAGGAAGAGCCGGCTTATGCCGCCGTGTTCTATCTCGACGACAAGGTGATGCCCTACAGCGAAGTGTCGGCGATGCCCGAGACGGGCTATGTGATGCTGCGCGAGGCAAACAAAGAGCGCTTTGAGGAGGAGATGTCGGCATATCGATGCCGTGAAGTGGCGCGCACCGACAATGAGTTTACGTCATTTAAAGGCAACCTGCTGCTGTATAAGTATGACAAACGATAAAAAGTATAGGACGGCGGTGGTGGTGCCAGCCTACAGGCATCTCTCCGACGATGAGAAAATTTCGATGCGGCAATGCGTCGATGTGCTCGGCGGTCACGACATAATTGTGATTCATCCGGAACGGCTTGACCTTACTGAAGATTTGCAGTCGTGGCAGTCGGTTGTTGTCAAGGCGTTGCGCAATGAATGGTTTGACGGCGTGAAAGGCTACAACAGCATGCTGCTCAGCACGGAATTCTATGATTTGTTTTCCGCCTACGATTATATTCTGATTTATCAACTTGACGCCTACGTGTTTCGCAACGAACTCGATGAGTGGGTTGCCAAGGGCTACGACTATATCGGCGCTCCGTGGATAATAAAGCGGGGACTGTCATACTATCTGTTTGGAGGCTGGATGCAGGCGCTCCATCGCAAGCTGCATCCCATCGGAGAAGGCGAGAATATGGTGCATGCTCATCTGGCATTCTCGGTTGGCAACGGAGGCTTGAGCCTTAGGCGGGTGTCGAAGATGCGTGAAATGGCGGAGCAGTTTGCGGACGAGATATGCCGGCTGCGCTTCGGCGAGGAGCGTCGAGCGGCAGAGGACGTGTTTTTCTCGCTCGTTGCCGGACATCGTTGCGGCTTGAAAAAGCCGGGATGGCGCGAGGCGTTGGCGTTTGCGTGGGAAAGCAAGCCCGACTATTGTATGCACACCATCGGCAAGTTGCCGTTTGGCTGCCATGCCTGGTCTTTGCCGAGATATAAAAGCTTTTGGAAACAATACATTAAATAAAAAAACGACAAATAAATGCTATCAATAATAGTTTGTTCTGTAAATAGAAAATATCTGCTTAATTTTGAGAAAAATGTGGCAGAGACAATAGGCGACAACGTGGAGTATGAGATATTGGCGATTGACAACAAGGTGATGCGCCTGTCAATCTGCGCGGCATACAACAGGGCAGCGTCGGAGGCGCGTTATCCTTATCTGCTTTTCATTCATGAGGATGTTGAGTTTCTTGAGAAAGGATGGTGGGCGAAGGTAATGCCGCAGCTGAGCAAACCGGATTGCGGTGTGATAGGATTTGCAGGCACGGTGGCTATGGTCGACTCTCCGGCAGGGTGGGGACAAAGCCGCAAATGGAGTGTGCTTAATTTTACCCAGCTAACGAAAGGTCGGCGACGCCTTTATCGGCAAGGTTTTGAAGACAGCACCTATCGTCAGGTGGTGGCTCTCGACGGCTTCGCCATGTTTGTACGCAGGAGCGTTTGGCAGGAAACGCCATTCGACGAGCAGTTGCTCAAAGGCTTCCATTGCTATGATGTCGACTTCTCCTTGTCGGTCAACCAACGTTACAAGAACTATGTGTGCGGAGTGGTCGACATTTTTCATTATTCGCCCGGCAATTTCAATGAAGTATGGTTTCGCGATGTGCTTAAAACCTACAGGAAGTGGCACGACCGTCTGCCGGTATGGGTTGACGATCCCGAACATCCCATCAGCCGTCAGGATATGAAACGCATCCATGAAAAACTGGATTTCAAGGCAATGAAAAAGGTTAAAAAACTGCGTGACGTCAGGCGGTGGCCATACGTGAAAAGATTCTTTCGCCACGGGATGTCGCTGAAGCATTTGGAACACATAATCAGGGCTTTTGTATAGAAAACAACGAAAAAAATATAATTAATTTGCGACATTGAAAAAATAATTCTTATTTTTGCGGTTAAACAAATAACCGACAGAATGAAAAAAATCTATCTACTCGCTATTTTGGCAATGGGCGCTTCTTCGGTATTCGGCCAGGGCAAACTTGACCTGCGCAGCCTCGAAGTGCTACGCCAATATCAGGCACAGACAGCCGGTATGCAGAAGACACAGGCGGCAGAGCCTAAGATGGTTACGGCTGTGGTGCGTCTTTCCGGCGACAATGCTGTGGCTGCGTTGCAGAAAAAGGGAATTGAAGTGTTGCGTCAGCGCGACGACCTGGCAATTGTGCAATTGCCGATGGACAGCGTTGAGAGCGTTGTTGCATCAGATGCGCTGCGCCAGATGCAGTTCTCACGTCCTGTGCGTGCGAAACTTGACGAAGCCAACAAGTCGACAGGCGCCGACAAAGTGCATAAAGGAACCGATCTCGACCGTGCATATACTGGAGAGGGTGTGATTGTGTCGCTGATTGACCAGGGCATTGACCCCAACCACATCACGTTCCGCAAGAAGGGGACAACAGAGTCGCGCGTGAAATGTCTTTGGACAGCGTTGAACGGCAAACTTACAGCCTACGACACACCATCGAAGATTTCATCGTTTACGTCAGACCTCCGCACGGAAACTCACGGAACACACGTGGCAGGCATCATCGGCGGCAGCTACACAAGCAGCAGCGTCACTTTTGAGGGTGTGGCTCCAGGGGCCGATTTCGCCATGGTTGGCTTGAAATCAAGCACCGACACCGACATCCTTCTCTCCATAGAAACTCTTATCGATTATGCCAAAGCCAATGGCAAACCGTTGGTAATCAACATTTCGCTCGGCAGCAACGACGGCCCTCACGACGGCTCGTCGGTCAACGACCAGTATTATGCCAAATTGGGCAAGGAAGCGTTTATCTGTATAGCCGCCGGCAACGAGGGCGACCTTCCTATCGCAGCCTATCATAAGTTCTCTTCGACAAACACAGAGATGAGAGGCTTGTTTGACACCACCGACCCGACCTATGGCAACACCCTTTCAGGAGCAGTTGAATTCTGGGGCGACAATTCGGCAAAGTTCACATTCCAACCAGTTGTGGTAAGCACACTTACTGGCAACGTCGTTTATGAGATGCCGGTATTCGACGGCTCGAAATCGGAGACCGACTATAGAGCATCGACATATTTCAGCGGCTCGTTTACAGTGAGCGGAGAGGTTGGCAGCGACAACAACCGCTACAATGTATACGTAAGTTTCTCCAATGCAAAACCAAAGAAGTCGACTTATGCCATCGGTTATATTATCAAGGCTGACAACGGACGTGCGGTATACGCTTATGCCGACGGCTGGGAAGCCCAGTTTATGACCGACGTCGACGGCTGGGACGACGATGTAGATGCCGACGGTACGATAAACATGATGGCTTGTCCGAAAAATATTATCGCTGTCGGTGCCTATACGACAAAGACGAGATTCAAAACGATGGACGGCCAGACACAGTCGGTCAATGGTGGTGTAGTGGGCGACATTGCAGAGTTTTCAAGCTACGGAACACTCATCGACGGCCGCAAATTGCCGCACGTATGTGCTCCAGGCCACACTATCATTTCAAGTTACAGTACGCCTTATGTGAAATATGAGGCACAGAATCAAGGAATTTCGATAAGCAAGTACAACCTCTTGTCGGCACGTGTGGAGGAAAACGGCAAATACTATTTCTGGGGCGATATGAGCGGCACATCGATGTCGACACCTTATGTCACTGGAACATTGGCCCTCTGGCTTGAGGCAAACCCGAAGTTGACCTACGATGAGGTTATTGAAGTGATCAACGAGACATCAACACGCGATTCGTTTGTCAAGGGCGGCAATCAAGTGCAGTGGGGAGCAGGTAAAATCAACGTCTACGAAGGCTTGAAGAGCGTGCTTCGTATGAACAGCGGTGTCGGTGAAGTTAATTCCGACAAGAATATGCTGATGCGCAATCTTGGCGGCAACGTCTACGAGATGTTTGTGGTTGGCGAGCCTGCACTCGTTGCAAGTGTCTACGATTTGTCGGGACGCAAGGTTGCCGAGACTTCGGCCGACGGCGACACTGTGGCAGTCAACCTCGACGGTCAGCAGAAAGGCGTCTACGTGGTCAGCGTGGCAGGAGAATCGACACGCTACACAAAGAAGGTGGTTGTGAAATAAAAGCAAACTTCGATAAAACAATGAGAGCCGTGGGCATCAGCCTGCGGCTCTCATTGTTTTTGTTATGACGGGTCGACGTCGTAGTAGACGATGGCACTTTTCATCCGAGGGTCGGAGAGCGACTGCTCATAGATTGTGCGCAGAATCTGCTTCACTTTCGACATCGAGGCAGTCGTTTCCATTTTCAGCACAATCTGTCGGATGTAGAGTTGCTGCACGCGCGCCACTGTAGGCGGTTCAGGCCCGAGCACACGTTTGCCGAACACCTGGCGGAGCATATTGCTGAAACGCACCGACATTTCTGTGAGCGAATTGTCGTCGCGGTGCTTTATGTAGATGTTGATTATGCGCGTGAACGGCGGATAGTTGAAGCGTCGGCGTTCCTCAAGCTCCGAGCGGTAGAAGCCTTTGTAGTCGTGGTCGACGACAAATTTGATTACTGGATTTTCGGGGGCGGAAGTCTGGATGCACACAATGCCTTGTTTCTGTCTGCGCCCGGCGCGTCCAGCCACCTGTTCCATCATGTTGAACGCCCGTTCGTGGCTGCGGAAATCAGGCAAATTTATCATCGTGTCGGCATTTATGATTCCCACCACGCTCACCCCCTCGAAGTCAAGGCCTTTTGTCACCATCTGGGTGCCGACAAGAATCTGGGTGCGGCGGTTTGAGAAGCTGTCGATAATTTTTTCATATCCCGTCTTGCTGCGCGTTGTGTCGAGGTCCATACGTGCGATTTTCGCTTCGGGGAAGTATTTTTCAATGTCGTCCTCTATGCGCTCCGTGCCGTAGCCAACCACTTCTATTGTCGGCTGTCCGCACGCCGGGCAAATGTTTGGCAGCGGCATCGTGTAGCCGCAGTAGTGGCACGACAGCAGGTTGATATACTTATGATAGGTCAGCGACACGTCGCAGTTCTCGCATTTCGGAATCCATGCGCATTCCTTGCATCTCACCATCGGTGCGAATCCCCGGCGGTTCTGGAAAATGATTGCCTGTTCGCCCCTCGCGATAGCATCGTTGCATTCGTTGACAAGTTCTTTGGTAAACGCTCCGCGCATTTCCTTGCGCTTGCGCGACTGCTTTGTGTTGATGACGCGCACGGCAGGCAGTTCCACGCCTTCGAAGCGGGTGGAGAGATTCACGAGTCCGTATTTGCCCGACTCTGCTTTGTAGTAGGTCTGTATCGACGGTGTTGCGGAGCCGAGCAGCGTCTTGGCGCCGTGCATTGATGCCAGAATCAGAGCTGCGTCGCGGGCGTTGTAGCGCGGCGCCGGGTCTTGTTGCTTGTAGCTTGTCTCATGCTCCTCGTCGACGATGACAATGCCGAGTTTGCCGAACGGCAGAAACACCGACGAGCGCACGCCGATCACCACACACGGCTCATTGCTGTGGAGCAGTTTTTTCCAAATGTCGACACGCTCGTTGTCGGAAAATTTGGAATGGTAGATTAGCAGTCTGTCGCCGAAATTCTTGTGCAGGCGCTGTGTGAGTTGTGTGGTCAACGCGATTTCAGGCACAAGATACAGAGCCTGTAAACCGCGCTTCAGCGCGTTGTCGATGAGGTGAGTGTAGATTTCCGTCTTTCCGCTCGACGTGACGCCATGGAGCAGAGTTATGTTTTGTTCTTTGAAAGTTTCGATTATTTCATCGTAGGCTTTCTGTTGAGGCTCGCTTAGAGGGTTGAGAGCCGTGATGGAACCGTTGTCGAGGTGGAAGCGGTTCACTTCCTTCTTGTATAGAGAGAAAATGCCCTTTGCCACCATTGCGTTGATGATTGGGAGCGACACTTCAGCACGCTTTATGAGCGCGTCTTTAGTCACTTCTTTCGGTGTGGCGTTGCGCTTCATCCATCCCGACAGGTCGAGATAGGCAAGGAGCGCCGCCTCCTGCTTTTTCGCCTGCTTCACTTTCGAGAAGAAATCCTCCACCGTCTTGTTGTCGCCTTTCTCGGCGCGCAGGGCAACGCACACCTCCGTTTTCGGGCGGTAGTTGTCGACAATCTTCTCGGTTACAAAAACAGCTTCTTTGTCAATCAGACGCGCCACGACGGTCTCCACGCTTTTATAGCCTGTGGCTTTGGCTATTTCCGCCGGAGTGAGACGTTCTTTGGCGAGCAGCATATCGTAGACCACGGTTTCCCGCTCGGTCATAGAACCGTCGGTGTCGATGAAGTCGGGATTTGCGCTGACGCGCGTTTCGCTTTCCACCTTCATGCCCGCCGGCACAGCAGCCTTGTAGACCTCGCCTACCGGACACAGATAGTAGTCGGAAATCCATTGCCAGAATTTCATTTGCGGATGTCGCAGAATGCTGTCGTTGTCGAGCACCGCCACAATATCCTTCACCTCATAGTTTCCTGGACGCTGGTTGTGGAGCATGGTCACGATACCAGTGTAGAATTTCTTCCTGCCGAACGGCACAAGCACGCGGAATCCTACACCGATAGCCGATTGCAGGTTGTCGGGGATGCTGTATGTGAAAGTGCTGTAGAGCGGCAGCGGGAGAATAACTTCAGCGTAGGTCATAGTGGTTGGTTTAGAAAAAAACGAGTGGTTGCGTTAGAATAGTCTGACACAACCACCGTATATCATTGTCGATGTCCGATATCTTAGAAGAAGTAGGTCAGAGCCACTTTCCAAGTACGGTTGTGTGAGTCGAAATTGTCGAGTTTCGTAGCGTTCATCGTTCCTGTCATGTCCCACGTATAGCTGCCGGTTAGCTGCCAGTTGCGGCGGATTTCAACACCGACACCCACGGCAAGTCCCAATTGCACAGGCTTATAGTCGAACGCCGCCTCTCCGTTTTTCTCCAGTTTGTTGTGTGCGAGCAGAATGCTCAGTTCCGGACCGACAAACACAAACGGGCAGAGTTTGCGCTCAAATCCGTTGAGGTTTGAATACTTGAAACGCAGGTGGATAGGAATGTCGAGATAGTGCAGATACGAACGCTCGTTTCCATATCCGTCGCTGTTCCAGATTTCGAAATCGCCCATGTTGAACGATGCGCCGCGTTGCGCGTATTGCAGTCCGAGGTCGATGCCGAAACCGATGCCCGGAATTTCATATTCTCCGATGATTCCGGCGGTGTAGCCTAATGACTTGGTGGATTTGAACGGCTCGTTGCGAAATGATTTCTGGCTCCATTTCATATTCGTGATGTCGATGCCAGCGGTTGCTCCCCATCGCATTTGTGCCGAGGATTGTAGAGCGCCGGCAAGAGCCATCAGCGCAACTATGATGAATGATAGTTTTTTCATAAAGTTATTTTCGTGTCTTGTTTTCAGCTTACAAAACTACAGAAATAATTCAGCATAGGCAAAAAAAATCGGCATTTACGGCAGCCTTGACAGGTTAAAAGCCGTGAAATGCCGATTAAACGGTTGTATCTACGGAGGTTAGAAAAGGTATGCCGCAGTGATTGTCCAATAGCGGTTTTTACCCTCGATACCCGATGTTTTGTCGCTTTCGCGGATTTTCAGCTTGTCGAGAGTGTTGTTGAGACCCATGCCGTAGCTTGCGCCCACTTGTACGTGCGACAGCAATTCAACACCGAATCCGAAGTTCCAAGAGATGTCGCATTTCTGCTGGTTCACAAATTCTTTGAATTCGTTTTTGCTTACGCGGAAAGCAAAACTTGGACCAGTTGCAATATATGGTTTCAAGAATTTTGAAACCACAGGGATTGAGATTTTCCACTTGACGTTGAGAGGAATGTCGATATAGTCGCGCGATGTGTTGACCTTATTTTCTGTGATGTCGGTGACTTCTTTTGGGAGAGTGTTTGAACGGTGCATATACATCACCGAAGCGTCGAAGCCCACGCCGAGCATAGGTGCGGTAAACTCAAGCATCGCACCACCGGTGAATCCTGCGCGGTTGTCGGTGGAGAATGTTTCTTCCCAATTGTCGGATTGGAACTTGAGGCTGTTGACTGCCGTGCCGACTTTAAGACCGAATTTCAACTGTGCCGAAGCCGGTACAGCCGCGGCGATGCTGACGATTGCCGCTACAATAAGAATTGTAAATTTTTTCATATTATTGCTATTTTTGTTGATTTTATGAATGCAAAAGTAGTAATTACAGCAGTAACGTCAAAACTGCTCTGTCAAATCAACGCTTATGGAGGTCAAAAAGTTTTTAAAAATGTTCTTATGGAGCAAATAATCCTTGTGCGTTGACAATTTGTAATCAGATTCAAAAATAATGCGTATATTTGTAACGAATTTATAGCCTATAGACGAATGATTGTTGCGGTTTGATTTCGATGATAGGGTTATGTATAAGTAAAGAAGATTGTAATACAACTGATTATGTCTAATGTAACGAAAGAAATGGCTCTGGATTATCACAAAGGTGACCGTCCGGGCAAGATTGAAACGATTCCGACGAAGCCTTATTCGTCGCAACGCGATTTGTCGCTGGCTTACTCGCCGGGCGTGGCTTATCCGTGTCTTGAGATAGAGAAAAATCCACAGGATGCTTATGAATATACAAACAAGGGCAACCTTGTAGCAGTGATTTCCAACGGCACGGCGGTGCTCGGCCTGGGCAATATCGGTGCGCAGGCGGGAAAGCCGGTGATGGAGGGAAAAGCGCTGCTGTTTAAAATTTTTGCCGGGCTTGACTGTTTTGACATAGAGGTCGACGAGAAGGATCCTAAAAAATTCATAGAAATAGTGAAGTCGCTTGCTCCGACGTTCGGAGGAATCAACCTTGAGGACATCAAGGCGCCGGAATGCTTCGAGATTGAGCAGACATTGAAGGCGGAATGCGATATTCCTGTGATGCACGACGACCAGCACGGGACGGCGATTATTTCTGGCGCCGGACTGCTGAACGCCCTTGAGGTGCAGGGGAAGAAGATTGATGACATAAGGCTGGTGGTGAATGGTGCCGGCGCGGCGGCGGTGTCGTGTACGAATCTTTATATCTCGCTTGGCGTGCGTCGCGAGAACATCGTGATGTGCGACAGCCACGGCGTAATCAACCGTAAACGCACTGATCTGAACTCGCAGAAACAGCAGTTTGTAACCGACCGCGACATTTCGACGCTTGCCGAGGCCATGGTGGGTGCCGACGTGTTTCTCGGGCTGTCGGTGAAAGACGTGGTGACACCGGAGATGCTTCAGTCGATGGCGGACAAGCCTATCGTGTTTGCCTTGGCGAATCCAGACCCTGAAATTGAATACTCGAAGGCGGTGGCGTCGCGTCCCGACATTATTTTTGCCACTGGGCGCAGCGACTATCCTAACCAGATAAACAACGTGCTGGGATTCCCTTACATTTTCCGCGGCGCGCTCGACTGTGGTGCCCGCGCCATCAATGAGGAGATGAAGCTTGCCGCCGTGCGTGCAATCGCCGGACTTGCCAAACTGCCTGTGCCGTCGGTGGTCAATGCCGCCTATGATATGGCGGGTGTCGGATTCGGTCGCGAATACATCCTTCCGAAGCCGCTCGACCCTCGTCTGCTCACCACCGTCGCTCCTGCTGTGGCAAGGGCGGCTATATCCTCTGGCGTGGCGCGCAAGGAGATAACCGACTGGGAGCAGTATAATGAAAAGCTCAACCGCCTTATGGGTTACGACAGCAAACTCATGCGCCGTTTCTCGGAGCTGGCGAAGGCAAATCCACGCCGCGTGGTGTTTGGCGAAGGCAACACCGACAATATGCTTCTTGCCGCTGTCGAGGCATGCCGGGAGGGTGTGTGCGTCCCTGTGTTGCTCGGCAACGAGGAGATGATAGAAAAGCGTGCCGGCAGACTCGGCGTGAGCCTTGACGGCATCGAGATTGTAAATATCCGCCACGACCGCGAGTCGGAACGCCGTTCGCGCTATGCGACGATGCTCGCTGAGAAGCGCGGTCGCGACGGCTATACGCGCCGCGAGGCTTTGGAGAAGATGTTTGACCGCAATTATTTCGGTATGATGATGGTTGAGGCAGGCGATGCCGATGCCTTTGTGGCGGGAACATATTCCAACAACTCGGAGGTGACGTCGATTGCCCGCGACGTGATTGGCATACGTCCGGACTACAGCCATTTTGCAACGATGCATATAATGAACACCAAGCGGGGTGTGTATTACCTTGCCGACACGATGATCAACGAGACGGAGGATTGCGACACGCTTGTCGACATTGCAAGACTGGCGCGCCATGCTGTGGAATATTTTGCGCAGAAACCTGTGATGGCGATGATTTCCTATAGCAATTTCGGCTCAAACCGTGCGCAGTCGCCTCGGGCGGTGCATGAGGCGGTGGAGGTGTTGCAACAGCGTTATCCCGACCTTTGCATCGACGGCGAGATGCAGGTCAACTATGCGCTCAACCGCCAGATTCGCGACAAGAACTATCCGTTCAGCCGCCTTTACGGAAAAGACGTCAACACGCTGATATTTCCTAATCTCAATGCTTCCTCGGCGGCTTACCGCATGATGCTTGAGATGGGTCTTTGCGAGGTGATCGGACCGATTCAGATTGGTTTGAACAAGCCGGTGCATTTCATCTCGGTGGAGGCTAAGGTGCGCGACATCGTAAACCTTGCGATTATTGCCACGATGGATGCCGCCGTCAGCGGAAAGGCTCCGCTTGCCGACAAGTAGATGGCATATAGATGCTGAAAAACAGTCACGGCAACTTTTGCGTAATTGCATCGGTTGCCGTGACTTGTTATGTCGGCGTGAGCGTTATTCGGCTTCGTAGTTTGGAGTGTGCCATAGCAGGAATTTGCCGTTGGCTGATGTGATGAGCATCGCGGCGAGCTCGGGATGGCGGGCGAGGAGCTGTTTCGACTTCTCAAATCCAAGCACCATCAGCGTTGTGGCATAAGCGTCGGCTGTCATGCAGTCGGGGGCTATGACGGTTGCGCTTAGAATGTCGGACTTTGCCGGACGTCCGTTATCGGGCGATATGATGTGGGCATACCGGTTGCCGAGACTGTCGGTCTTGTAGTTGCGGTAGTTGCCGGATGTGGCAATGGCGCGGTTGGCGATGGTGATTATTTCTGCCGACTCATGGTGGATTTCGCCGTCGGATATGATTGGCTTGTCGATTGACACGTGCCACTTTTCTCCCTGCGGGTTGTTGCCGCGTGCCACGATTTCTCCGCCGACTTCAACCAGGTAGTCGGTCACTCCGTTGCGCTCCAGCATACGCCCGATTTCATCGCAACCATAGCCTTTGGCGATGGCGCTGAAATTGAACGATGTGCGCTGATCTTGTTTTATCAGGCGGTTGCCGTTGAGACGGGTCTTTGTTATGCCGACGAATTGCAGCATTGAGTCAATCTGGCTGTCGGTGGGCATCGTGCCCGATTTGAAGCCGAATCCCCAGGCATTGATGAGAGGCGACAGGGTTGGGTCGAATGCGCCGTGGCTGTCGCTGTTGATTGCTTTGGATGTGTTGTAAAGTGTGATGAGTGCGGAGTCGAGACAGTCGGTGCGGTTGTCGTTGACGGCAGTGATCAGCGAAGCCTTGTTGAAAGGCGACACACTGAGCTCAACGCGGCGGAATGTGGCGTTGATAGAGTCGGAGAGGTCGGTGGTGCCGAGATAGGAGATGTGATATTCAGTGTTCCACACAATGCCTGCCGGTTTGTGCCATTCTTTCTTGTCGGGTTTTACCAGAAAAACCAGTGCCACGCCGATTGCGCCCAAAGCCGCGAGCAGCAGGGCGCGTTTTTTGTTGTGTTCAAAAGTATTCATAATCGCAAAAATACGCATTTTTTCTGCCTTAAAAAATTGTGAAGACGGGAAAAACTGCCTAATTTTACGCAGACAACGTAAAATCAATTTAAAAAACAACAGTATATGATGAATTCTGAAGGGAATCTTAAAAAGAACTCTGAGGTCCTCGTTTTTTTTGCCGACGGATTTGAAGAGATAGAGGCTATCGGTGCTGTCGACATACTGCGCCGTGGAGGTCTTGACGTGGCAACAGTTTCAATCACTGACAAGAAAGAGGTTGTAGGTGCGCACGGGGTGACCATCGTGACCGATACGGTGATTGACGAGGTGACGGGCGCGAATCCGAAGTGGATTGTGCTGCCTGGCGGTATGCCTGGAGCGGAGAACCTGCACAAATGCGTTGCGCTCGGCGAGATGATTGAACGCCAGACTGAGCGTGGCGGACACATCGCTGCCATCTGTGCCGCCCCGGCGGTTGTGCTTGCACAGGCAGGATTGATGGACGGCAGAAAGATGACGTGCTATCCGGGATTTGAAGGTATGTGTGGCTCTGCCGATGTTGATGGCGGACGCAGTGTGGTGGATGGCAATTTTGTTACTGCCAACGGACCGTCGTCGGTCACCAATATGTGCTATGAAATATTGAAAATCGAGAAGGGCGGCGACACAGCTCTGAATGTGCTTGGCGGTATGCTTGTCGACACCGACAAGGGCGACTTCTCTCTTTAATCTTGAACAACTGCAAAAGAAGCAGCCTTTGGTTTTGACAAAGGCTGCTTCTTTTGCAGTATATCAGATTCTTAGATTTCTTCAATGGCGGAGGCTTTGATCCAGGCTTCGCGGTTGTCGGCAGTCTGAACTTTATACCACGTGTTTTTGGCGTTGCCGTCAATGCGGATGGAGTCGTTTTTTTTCAGCTTCGCGCCCTCGTGGAGCGTGAAAGCCACCTCGTCCTTGTTCAGAGGCTCGCGCGACACGGCGCTCAGCTGCGTGGAGTCGTTCATCACCACGGCATAGTCGTGGCTCGTGGCGGCATTGTTGGCTCTTGCCGCAAACACGTTGGCAAACATGCAGACAACCAGCAGTCCGAGTCCGCCGAAAAATCCCACTTTGCGCAGCGTGATGGCAGACGCAAACGCATAAGCAGCCATGCCTGCAATAAACAGTAGAAACGCAGCCATGGCAACGACAGTCCAAGCCGTCGGCGACATTGCGTTCTGCACGTTGCGGAATCCCACGGCAAGGATGTTTTCTTCCGGTTCCGGGCGGTCGATGATTTTCATATTTACAAAGTCAAGGTTGGCTTGCGCCTTCTCATAGCGCGGATTCAACCGCAACGCGCGCTCGTAGCAGAGTATGGCTTTTCCCTTTTTTCCGCTGCGATAGTAGGCGTTGCCAAGATTGAAGTAATATTCAGCCGACACGCCGCTCTGTTTCTCCAATTGCTGGTAGTCGTCGATGGCGGCTGCATAGTTTTTGTTGTCGTAGTCGGCGAGCGCTTTCTTTTGCAAATCCTCGGCGTGTACTGCCATGCCGGCAATCAACGCAACCAAAATCAATATATATCGCTTCATTGTTGTTTCTTTTTAGTATTTTCCACTTCGTCGATAGAGTCGCAAGCCATGCGGTAGATTTCAGCCATCGGCACGTTGCTTTCAGCCGACTGTGCATAGCGCGAGAACTCGCATTCGTCGAGGATGTTGATAACTCTGCCGATAGCCTCCTGACTCAGTCCGTATCCGTCAAGATTCTTGGATATGTTGTCGCGGTTGAGCTCCGATACGGGAATCGACAGCTTGTCGCTGTAATATCCCCACAAGGCGGTGAGCATCTCTTCGTAGAAAAGCTCTTTCTGACCTTTATTCATGTAGCGTTTGGCGCGTTTCAGCCGTCGGTTGGCAACTTTGTTGGCACCTTTGCGCTTCATCAGAGTCACGTTGGCACGTTCCTTCACTTTCTTGCGGTAGATGAACAGTACGATTGCAAATGCCAGCAGGAGCACGATGTAGTAGATGATTGTGTACCATTCTCCGAATATCGATCCGTGCGATTTCGACAGGTCAAGACTGCCGGTTTCCATTGGCAGGATGTCTTTCATCACTGCGTCGTTGTATTTCACCGCGTTGGATGCCGAGCCTTTCTCCACGTTGAGGTTGAAGCCATCAACCTTGATGGTGCGGTACTGGTGGCTGTTGAGGTCGAAGTAGGTGAATGATGTGCCGTCGATGGCAAACTGTCCTACCGACTGAGGCACAAACGTGTAGTCAACCGTAACTTTTCCAGAGAGGGTGGCTCCCGAAGGAGAGGCGGTTACAGCCGTCTGGGGGTCGTATTGGTCAAACTGCGATGAGAATCCGAATTTCGGCGGCGTGAGGCTTTTAAGGTTGCCTTGGCCGGAGATTATGAGTTTTATGGTCGCAGCCTCGTTGGTGCGTATCTTTTTGCTTGTGAGCGCGCGGGTCACAGAGAATCGGCCTACAGCGCCGCTGAAGTCGGCTGGGCGTGGCGAAGGCAGCGGCATCACGTTAATCGATGCCGTGTTTGAATTGACTTTTATTGTTTTGTCCACAGGGCTGCGCATGCGTCCGAACGACGTGTTTATTGTTTCAAACTGCTGTACGGTCAAGTCGTAGCTGCCCGATGAGATTGTCAGTTTGCCGGTTTGCTGAGGGAACAGCACCGACTGCTTGATTACGTATGCGAAATAGTTTTCTCCGCCTACGCTCTCGAATCGGCCTTGCAGCGTGACAGGAACCTCCTCTGCCATAAAACCGTTGTAGGCAGGCTGCACGTTGGTGATGAATTTCGATACCTGATATTTTGTGTATAGCTTTATTGAGCAAAGCACGCCCTCCTGTTCGTAGGCGGTTGGCTTTGACAGCACGATGCGGATAAACACGTCTTTGCCGCTCACAGGCTTGTCGGCGGTCTGGGTGTCGATGTCGTAGGCTTGAACCGACGACTGCGTGCCTCGTTGTGCGGAGCGGTCGGGCGGCAGAATCTGGAGTTTGATGGGCTTTGTCGACAAAGAGCGTCCGCCCACGTTCATTTTTGCGGCGCCGATGGTGACGGTGCCGGCTTTCTCCGCTTTGTATGAGTATGTGTAGCCTATGGTGCTGCTCGACGACTCATGCCCGTTGATGTTCTGATAGGAACTTGATTGTGAGATGCCTGGGCCAAACAGCAGTTTGCAGTTCGGAATGCTTGGTATCGCCGGATTGCCGGCAGGAGTCGACGGGGCATTGACCAGTTGGAAGGTGACAGAAAATTTCTGTCCCTCCACAACCTGCTGCGGAGCCTCCACACGGAAGCTTAGGGCAAATGCCGCGGCATTGGCAACCGCAAGCATCAGGATGACTATGATTAATTTTAAATGTTTCATTGTTCGCTCGTTGTATATGTGTTGTCTCTACCACGGACGGCTGCTCTGCCTGCTTTGGTTCATCTGTGCTTTGCGGCGGTTCACCTTGTCGCGCGTATTCTTTTCCTCGTTTTGCATCGCTTTCAGCAATTGGTCATTATTGGTCTGTTGCTGACGTTCTTTTGGCGGTTGAGGCTGTTTCTGCGGCGGCTGTTGTTTGTCCTGCTTCTTTTTCTGGTCGTCTTTGTCCTTATTCTTGTTCTTGTCTTGATTCTGCTGGTTTTGTTGCAGTTTCTTCTGCGCCATTCTCAGGTTTTTGCGCGCTTGGTCGTCTTTGGGGTCAATTTTCAGCGACTGCTTGAAGTAGTTGACGCTGTTGGCATAGTCCTGACGGTCGTAGGCAAGTTTGCCGAGGTTGTAGAATGAATGAGCGCGCAGACTGGCTGGCGCCGACGTGTTGCTGCCCACGTCGGAGAGATAGCGGCTGATTAGGGAGTCGCGCGCCACGTCTTTTTCAGAGTTTCCGCCGCGTTGGCGCAGCATTGTCGAGCCAAGATTGTATTTCGCTATCTGTGAGTTCGGGTTGATTTCAAGCACTCGTGAGTAGCTTTCCTCGGCTTTGCTGTACTGCTTTTTGTTGAAATATTCGTTGCCTTGTTTGATAAGATTGCGCTCACGCTTGGTGGCTTGCCCGAACGACGTCAGGCAAGTGAGCAACGCTAATATCAAAATGAGAAAATTCCTTTTCATATTGTTTTATTTTCCAAAGAAGTTGGTCTTCGTCAGCCATGAGATTTTCTTTTCAGAAACCAGGATGTCTGTCACAAGCAGGATGAGGGCAATCCATGCAAACACAGGAAATTGCTCATCTGCCGGAGAGAAGACTTTCTTGTCCATATTCGTTTTTTTCGCTTTTTTCAGTTGGTCGTCGAGAATGTCGACCGCGCTGGTGTTGTTGCCGGAAACATAGACTCCGGTACCCACTTTCGCTATCTCCTGAGCCGACTGCTCGTTGAAGGCAGTGCGCACCAGCTGGTTGTTGAACGACATATATGTGCCGCCACCCATAGGAATTGGCATTGGTGACGACGAACCCACTCCGACCACATCAATCTCAACGCCCTTGTCTTTGGCGGCTTTGGCTGCCGCGATGGCATCGTCCTCGTGGTTTTCGGCATCGGTGATAAGCACTATCGACTTCTGGCATTTCGGATTGTTGGAGAACAGACCCATTGAAGTCTCTATCGCCGCTCCGATAGCCGTGCCCTGATTGCTGACCATGTTGGTCGACAGGCTGTTGAGAAACATTTTTGCCGAGCTGAAATCGTTGGTTATGGGCATCTGCACGTAGGCGTCGCCGGCAAACACCACAAGTCCGACTTTGTCGTTTGTCATGCGGTCAAACAGCTTCTCGACAATAAACTTTGCCTGTTGCAGGCGGCTGATGCCGTCGGCGTCGTTGGTCGATGAGGCGAGCATTGAGTTTGAGATGTCCATAGCCACGACAATCTCCGACCCCTGCACCTTCTTGCTGGTGAGGGTGGAAGAGCCTTTGGCGCGCGGGCGGGCAAGGATTACTATAACTACTGCCACAAGAAGCAACTCGACGCCGATTTTAATCCATGGGGTATAGCGTGAGGCGTCGGGAATTTGTCCGAGCACTACGTCGAGTCTGCCGTAGCGTTTCAGTTTCTTGGTCCGTGCCTTGCGGGCGAGCAGAAACAACCCGAACATGGCGGGAATCAGCAGCAGTAAAAATAATATTTTGGGGTTTCCGAAACTAAACATATCTTTTTCGTTTTAAGGGATGTTTCTCATCACCGTCGTTCGCAACACGATGTCGAGGCCTACGAATGCCAGAAGCAGCCATGCCCAGAGCATATAGTCGTCCTCTGTGTTGTGATATCTGGAGATGTCGAGTTTTGTCTTTTCCAGCGCGTCGATTTCCTTGAATATGCCTTCAAGAGAGTTCTTGTCGGTGGCACGGTAGTATTTGCCGCCGGTCATCCGGGCTATCGACTGCAGGGTCTGCTCGTCGATGGTGACCTTCACATAGTCATATTCGAGCTTGCCGTAGTAGTTGATGCCCACAGGCGACAGTGCGCTGCCGTTGGAGCCGATGCCGATGGTGTATACTTTGATGCCCTTGTCCTTGGCTATTTCCGCAGCGGTGAGCGGCGCGATGAGTCCGGTGTTGTTGGAGCCGTCGGTCAGCAATATGATGCTCTTCGACTTGGCTTTGCCTTCAACGATGCGGTTGATGCTTGTTGCAAGTCCGTCGCCGATTGCCGTGCCGTCTTCAAGCAGTCCCATCTCCACGGAGCTTACTGCGTTGAGGAGCGACGACTTGTCGGTGGTCATCGGCAGCAGCGTGAAACTCTCGCCGGCAAACACCACCAGACCGATGTTGTCCGACTCTCTGCCGCTGATGAATTCCGACGCAACATCTTTGGCGGCGGCGAAACGGTCGGGGGTGAAATCCTTTGCCAACATACTCGTCGACATGTCGAGGGCAATGACGATGTCGGTGCCTTCAACGCTCGATGTCTCCCATTTGTTGCTTGTCTGCGGGCGGCAAAGTATCACGATGAGGCAGCCGATGGCGAGCAGCCGCACGGCAAACAGTCCGTGGCGTAGCCACACGCGGTAGCTGGTGCGGAAATTCTTCACGGCGTCGAGTGTCGACGCCTGTATGGTGGGGTCTATTTTCCTGATCTTGTACACATACCAGAAAATCAAAGGTATGTATATGAGAAACAGCCAAAATAAATGTGGTCTTGCAAATTCCATAATGTTTTTGCTCTATCTATTTTTCCTTCTTGTTTTTAGATGCTTCCTCCGGCGACGGCTCTACGGGCTTGTTGCTCTCGATGAATGCCTCTGCGGCTTGCATTGACCGCTCGTTCTCGTCGGTTGACGGTGCCATCTTCGCGAATTTCACAAAGTCGGCTGTCTCAAGGAGAAAACTCAAACCGTCGGTTTCCTTTATGCTGTTCTGTCTGCTCACAGCCGACAATATCTGAGCCGATGTCATTTCCATCGCTCCTATCTCGTAGCGGCGCCAGATGTAGCGGCGCACAATGTCGGAGAGGCGGGTGTAGTAGCCCTTGATGTCGCCGTGCGCGGCAAGATTTGACTTGCGCAGGGCGGCGATGGCTTCCATCGCTTCTTCGTATGGCGGCAGCAGGCGCTTTTGCGGAATGAACGGCAATATCGGTTTGCCGGCTTTCTTGCGTTGATACATTATTACGCCGAGAGCGGCTGCGGCAAGCAGAGCCAAGCCTCCGAGAACCCACCATATCCACGGATTCTTTCTGAAAAACTCACCGAAATCAGGGATGAAGTCCCAAAATTTCTTGTCGGGATTGGCAACTGTCTTATAGTCGTAGAGTCCTTTTTTCTCCAGCTCGCGGGTGTCTACATCAAGAACCTTGAGCGGCATCTCGTCGCCTACGAGTGTGTCGCCCTCAAGCACGTATTTCATGCCTGGAAGCACGTACGGACCCGGGAGAAACGCCTGCACGGGGATGACGTAGGTTTCCTGCACACGGCCGTTGCCCAGGTCGGCAACGCTGTGGCTGATTTCACCTGCCACTTCCACTTCGTTGACGATGGAGTCCTGTGGGGCGATAAGGTGTCCGGCCTGCGATTTGTCTTTCACCACAGCCACACGGATCATAGTCTTGTTGCCCATCGTCATTGTGGTGGAGTCGATTGACGACCGTATGGTCGCGGGGGCAGCCGCCGCTGTAGCCGCGCTGCAGAGGGCTATGACTGTTGCCGCTATTTTCGTTGATATCTTCATTTGAATTTATCTATGTCCTCTTTTCTTAAACATACCCATAAGGGCTTTCACATAGTCCTCGTCGGTGGCGATAGTGGCATAGTCTACCTTGCTCTTGACGAATGCGTCGGTAAGAGTCTGTTGGTGTCCGTACCACCAGCGTTCATATGCGCTGCGCACCTTCTTCGAACTGGTGTTTACCCATTTTGTGCCGCCGGTCTCTGCGTCGCGAAGCTTGACGAGCCCGACACGCGGCAGCGTTGTGTCGCGTTTGTCGTAGACTTGAAGCGCCGTCAGGTCGTGCTTGTTGCTGCAGATGCTCAAGGCTTGGGTGTAGTCGTGGTTGTCGATGAAGTCTGACAACAGGAAAGCCGTGGTGCGCTTTTTCACCGCACCGATCATGAATTTCAGCGCAACGCCGATGTCGGTGCCGTGGCTTTCCGGTTTGAAATCAAGCAGCTCGCGGATTATGAGAAGTATGTGCTTGCGCCCTTTTTGCGGCGGTATGTATTTCTCTACTTTGTCGCTGAAAAACACCACTCCGACTTTATCCTTGTTCTGGATGGCGGAGAAGGCAAGGGTGGCGGCGATTTCAGAGATGAACTCGCGCTTCACCGAGCCTACCGCACCGAAATTGCCGCTGTCGGAAACGTCGACAAGCAGCAGCACGGTTAGCTCGCGCTCCTCTTCGTAGACCTTTACGAAGGGCTTGCTGCAGCGTGCGGTGACATTCCAGTCGATGTCGCGTATCTCGTCGCCGTACTGATATTCGCGCACTTCCGAGAATGTCACTCCGCGTCCTTTGAACGCGGAGTGGTATTCTCCGGCGAATATGTTCTGCGACAGACCGCGTGTCTTGATTTCAATCTGCCTGACTTTTCTTAAAAGTTCGTTGGCGTCCATAATCTATTGTGGTTAAGACTAAGGAACAATGATTTTGTCGAGTATGTTGCTGATAATCTCGTCAGATGTGATCTCGTTTGCTTCTGCCTCATAGGTCAAGCCGATGCGGTGGCGCAACACGTCATGGCACACGGCGCGCACGTCTTCCGGCAGAACGTAGCCGCGTCCTTTGAGGAATGCGTATGAGCGCGATGCAAGGGCAAGTCCGATTGATGCACGTGGCGAGCCGCCGAACGCTATGAGGCCTGCAAGGTCGTTGAGACCACAGTCGGCTGGCTTGCGTGTGGCGTTGACTATGTCTACGATATATTGGCTGATTTTGTCGTCGATATAGATTTGCGACACTACATTCTGAGCGTCGACAATGTCTTCCGGCTTAAGCAGCGGATGGAGCTCGCTTTGCTGTGGTCGGATGTTCTGGCTGACAATCTGCATCTCCTCCTCTTTGGTCGGGTAGGTGACCACAACTTTCAGAAGGAAACGGTCTACCTGCGCCTCTGGAAGAGGATAGGTGCCTTCCTGCTCGATTGGGTTCTGGGTTGCCATTACGAGGAACGGATTGTCGAGTTTGAAGGTTTCGCTGCCTATTGTCACCTGACGCTCCTGCATGGCTTCAAGCAGTGCGCTCTGCACTTTAGCCGGCGCACGGTTGATTTCATCGGCGAGCACGAAATTGGCGAAAACGGGGCCTTTCTTTATCTGGAATGTTTCTTTCTGCACGCTGTACATCATTGTGCCCACAACGTCGGCAGGCAGAAGGTCGGGCGTGAATTGAATGCGGTTGTATTTAGCCTCTACGATGGATGCCAACGTTTTTATTGCCAAAGTTTTAGCCAATCCAGGCACACCTTCGAGCAATACGTGTCCGTTTGACAAAAGGGCTATGAGCAATGAGTCGACAAGGTGTTTCTGACCAACGATGCGCTGGTTCATGCCTTGTGTTACTAAGTTGACAATGTTGCTTTTACTTGCAATCAGATCATTTAATTCTCTGATATTCACTGTTCCGTTCATATTTATATATTTATCTATTGTTTCAATAATTTAGGCAAGTGCAAAATTAGACATATCGGCTATAATTCAGCACTTTTCGGTGTTAATTAATGGTATTAATGGTTTATAATGTTAAAGGAATATGTTAATTTAACATATTTATGCGTATTTCTATACGCAGAAGATTTTGGTGGCAAGCTCTTCAAGCAGGTCATACTCGTTTCGGTTGGAGCCGATGCCTTTGCTGCGGGCGTCAAACTCGCGTATGCAGGCGATTATGCGCAGGGCTTGAGTGGCATTGTAGCAGCGCATTGCGGCGCGCACGTCGCGAAGCTGGTAGGGGGTTTTCATCCGCAGGGCTTCCATCAGCGCCCGCTCGTCGGTGGTGCGGGCGTAGTAGGCGATAAGCACGTTGGCAAACAGGTTGAAAATGAGAGAGGTAATGGGTGCGGTCGGATTTTTCTTGGGGTTCGACCTGAAATAGTTGATGATTTTGAATGTCTTCACTTTGTCGCGTTTGGAGATGGCGGCGATGAGCTCGAAGTTGTTGTATTCCTTGCTTATGCCGACATTCTCGGCAACTGACTCCGGTGTGATTACCGCACCGACGGGTAGCGTCATCCGCAGTTTGTCGATTTCTTTGGCGAGCAGGGCGAGGTCGAAGCCGATGTGGTCGATGAGCATCGCCTGGGCGCGGGGGTCGAGTTTGCAGCCTACAGTTCCGGCATATTCCGACACTGCCCGGTCGATGTTGAATTCGCGGAGAGCCGCTGATTCAAACACCACACCGCCGCTCTGCACTATGGCTTTCGTCAGAGCCGCCGCTTTCAGCGAACCGCCTTTGTGGCACACCACAAGCACAGTGGTGGGCGTTGGCTTCAATGCGTACTGCTTAAGTTGGTCCCATTTGAGTTGATGCCCGGTCTTGGCAGCCTGCGCCTCTTTGAGAAACACCACTTGGCGTTCGGCCATCATCGGGTAGCGGCGGCATGCCAGCACCACGTCTGCCATTGTGGCGTCGGCGCCGTAGTAAGTGGTCAGGTTGAAGTCTTTCTCTTCTTCGGTTAGTGCATTTTTTAGGATCATATCGGCTATGCGGTCGATATAGAATGACTCCTCTCCCATAAGCAGATAGATGGGAGCGAACTGCTTTTTTCGTATGTCTGTCTCAATTTGCTGGCGCGTAGGGCCTGCGGTCTTTGCCATAATTCTTGGATGTGTAGAAAAATCGGAGTAAATTTACACAAATTTTACGAACGAACAGCAGATATGCCACAACAAAATTTTGAAAACGACAACATTAAGACTCGCATTGTCGACGGGAGGCAGGAGATATTCGATTGCCTCCGTGGCAAGTATGTGGCTATGACTCCTGAAGAGAATGTGAGGCAGATGTTTGTGCGCCATCTGATTGACGGCAAGCGTTATCCGGCAGGTCTTATGGGCAATGAGATTGCAATCAATCAAAACGGGCGTGAGCGCAGATGCGATACGGTGGTGTTTGACAGGCGGGGATGCCCGCTTATGATTGTGGAATACAAAGCGCCGTCGGTGAAAATAACGCAGGAGGTGTTCAACCAAGTCTATCGCTACAACACCGTGTTGCGGGTCAAGTATCTAACGGTGTGCAACGGCAGACAGCTTTTCTGCTGCCGTGTCGACTACGATGCCAACAAGGCGGTGTTTCTTAAAGACGTGCCTTGCTATGATGACTTGTAGCCGCAGACAATTCGTTTGAAGAAAAAAAGCAATCCTGCCACATTATGGCGACAGGATTGCTTTATTATAGAGGAAAAACTAAGTGTTAATCTTCGTGGTTCTCTTCTGCGTAAGCCTTGAGCAGTTTCTCCTGAATGTCGGTAGGAACGAGCTCGTAAGCGGAAAATTTCATAGTGAACGAAGAGCGCCCGCCGGTGATTGAGCTGAGTGCAGTAGAGTAGGATGCCATCTCTTTCAGAGGCACGCGGGCTGTGATCTTCTCAAAGCCATTCTCGCTCTCCATGCCCATGATGATTGCGCGGCGTCCCTGAAGGTCGCTCATCACGTCGCCCATCTTGTCTGACGGAACCAATACCTCGACATCATAAACCGGCTCAAGAATCTTTGGATTCGCATTGCGGAACGCTTCGCTGAAGGCGTTGCGGCCTGCAAGACGGAACGAGATTTCGTTAGAATCAACCGGGTGCATTTTACCGTCGTAGATGCATACGCGTACGTCGCGGGCGTATGAGCCTGTAAGTGGGCCTTGCTCCATGCGGTCCATCAGACCCTTGACGATTGCCGGGATGAAACGGGCGTCGATTGCGCCGCCTACGATACAGTTGTAGACCACGAGCTTGCCGCCCCAATCCAATGGAATTTCCTGTTTGTCGCGCACGTTCATGCGGTATTCCTGGCTGCCGAAACGGTAAGTGTCAGGTTCTGGCATGCCTTCTGTGTATGGCTCGATAATCAAGTGAACCTCACCGAATTGTCCTGCACCGCCCGATTGCTTTTTGTGGCGGTAGTCTGCGCGCGATGCTTTTGTGATGGTCTCGCGGTAAGGGATGCGCGGCTCGAAGAAGTTTACAGGAATCTTCTCGTTGTTCTCGATGCGCCATTTCAGTGTGCGCAGGTGGAACTCGCCTTGTCCTGAAACGATGGTTTGCTTCAATTCCTTCGACTGCTCTACAATCCATGTCGGGTCCTCAAGGTGCATGCGGTTGAGTGCCTCGTTGAGTTTCTCTGCGTCAGGCTCGTTGACCGGCTTGATGGCGCGTTGGAACTTTGGAGCGGGATATTTGATGAAATCAAACACGTATTCGCAGCCTTTTGCGTTGAGGGTATCACCGGTGCTGACATCCTTCATCTTCACTGTGGCGCCGATGTCGCCGGCTTTGAGCTGGTCGACATTCGTGCGGATCTGACCGCATACGCAATATAGTTGGGCAATTCTTTCCTTGTTGCCGGTGCGCATATTTGTAAGGTCGTCGCCGGCTTTTATTGTGCCCGACATTACTTTGAAATATGAAACCTCGCCGATGTGAGGCTCAACAGAAGTCTTGAACACGAACAAGCTTGTCGGTCCGTTGCTGTCGGCTGCGATTTCCTCGCCTTTGTTGTCTTCTGGTTTTGGCATATCGTCAACAAACGGCACAACGTTGCCGAGGAATTCCATCATGCGGCGCACACCCATATCTTTCAAAGCGCTTACGCAGAACACTGGAAGAATGTCGCGTGAAACCAAGCCTTTGCGGATGCCTTCGCGCATCTCGTCCTCTGAAAGCATTCCCTGGTCGAAGAATTTCTCCATCAGGCTCTCGTCGTTTTCAGCGGCTGCCTCAACAAGCACTTTGTTTAATTCTTTCGCTTTTTCCATTTCTTCGGCAGGAATGTCGGTGATTGTCGGAACACCACCGTCGGGTCCCCATTTGTACATCTTCATCAGAAGCACGTCGATCATGGCGTTGAAGCCTGTGCCTGGGTTGATTGGGTATTGTACGAGGACAATCTTGTTGCCGAACACTTCTTTCATTTGGTTGATGACGTTGTCGAAATCAACCTTGTCGCCATCGAGTTGGTTGACGGCGAAAATAACTGGTTTCTTGATTTTTTCCGTGACGCGGAAAATATTTTGACTACCGACTTCAACACCATATTGTGCGTCGATGAGCAACACGCCCGTGTCGGTCACGTTGAGAGCCGTGATGGCACTTCCCACGAAGTCGTCGCCTCCAGGGCAGTCAATCACGTTGAGCTTCTTGTTGAGAAACTCGGCATAGCACACTGTTGAGAACACACTGTAGCCGTATTCTTTCTCTACTGGGAAGTAGTCGCATACAGTGTTTCCGGAATCGATGGTTCCTCTGCGTTTTATAACTCCACACTCGAAAAGCATTGCTTCTGCAAGTGTGGTTTTACCAGATCCCTTACTGCCTATCAAGGCGATGTTCTTAATTTCGTTAGTTCCGTAAACTTTCATGTATTAGAGAATAAATGAAGTTAATAATAGTGTTTGTAAATTCTAAGCGCAATTTACGTATGTTTGATGGTAATTCAAAGAAAAATTTGTATGTTTGACAACATGTTTCGCTATTTTGGGCGGAAAAATTATATTTTTTAAGATTTTTATGGCTGGAATTTACATTCATATACCGTTTTGTGCTACGAAATGCATATATTGCGATTTCTTCTCGGTGGCTGTGACTGCGGAAAAACGCAGTGCATATCTTGCGGCGTTGTCTAAGGAATATGACGCGAGGCTGGGTGAGTTGCAAGGAGAAGAGGTAGGAACTTTATATATAGGTGGCGGAACGCCGTCGTTGTTGTCGGTCGACGAGATTGCCGGACTGGTGTCGATGCCAGTGCTGTCTGCGGATGCGGAGGTGACAGTGGAGGTGAATCCCGACGATGTGACTCCCGACTTTGTGGATGGGCTGAAACGGGCGGGTGTGAACCGTGTGAGTATGGGGGTGCAGAGTTTCTGCGACGAGGAGCTTGAGTTTCTGCGGCGCAGGCATAATGCGGCGCAGGCGAAAGCGGCGGTCGCCACATTGCGCGACGGTGGAATCGCGAACCTCAGCATCGACCTTATTTACGGAATACCGGGGCAGTCGGTTGAGTCGTGGACAAAGTCGCTCGAGGAGGCTGTTGCTCTAAACACACCTCACGTGTCGGCCTACAGTCTGACGTATGAGGAGGGTACGCGGCTGACGCGTATGCGCGACCGCGGCGACTTCAGCGAACTTGACGACGATCTTACGGTGGCTTTGTTCAAGCAGTTGGCTGCCACGCTGCACGACGCAGGTTATGAGCAGTATGAGATTTCGAATTTTGCAAAACCGGGATGGCATTCGCGGCATAATTCGGCATATTGGGATTTTACGCCTTATTTGGGACTTGGCGCCTCGGCCCACAGTTTCGACGGCAAGGTGCGCCGCTACAATCCGTCAAGTTTGAAGGAGTATCTTGAAAAAGTAGATGCCGCGGGAGTGGCGTATGAGGAGGAATGCGAGACTGCCGACCAGCTTTATGATGAATGGGTGATGACGCGTTTGCGCACGCGTGCGGGAATGTGTCTTGACGATTTGGAAAAACGGTTTGGAAAGAAACGTCGGCAATATGCCGCCCGGATAGTGGACCGGCATATTGCCGACGGATGTCTGGTGCGCGAAGGCTCAGTGGTGAGGCTTACGCGACATGGCGTGATGCTTTCGGATATGGTGTTCCGTGATTTGTTTATTGTGGAATAACCACTTTCACGGTCTTTGCCGACGAGGCTGTCTGAAGCCGCACGATGTAGATTCCTGCCATGCCGTCGATTCTGGCGGTGGTCGGAGAAGTCAGCTCGATGTTGGCGGGACGTCCGGAGAGGTCGAAGGCTGTTGCGGAATCGACATTGCCGGAGAAAAGCAGTTGCCCGCCGTCGGCAACAGTCACGTTAAGCGCGTTTTCTTCTGTGTCGGTAATGCCGCTCTCGCCCCATTGCTTCTTGAGCCATGACACTTTTGCGTGGAGCATCTTCATAAATTCATTCTTCGCATTCTCCATATTGCGGTTTCCGTAGTTGGGCCAGCGGTTGGCGTCGCATTCGGCGGCTTTGGCTATCTGCTTCGCAAAATCGGAGGCAAACTTGTCGAGCGACGCGTAGTCGTTGTCGAGGAATTTGTCCCAAAGTTGCTTCACGCGAGCCTGGAAACGTGGAAATTTGGCGATTTCGGCAATCCATGTCTGACCGTATGGTGGGTCTTGGTGTATGAATTTGTCGGTGCTGCGGTGGTATGAGTTGCCGAAGTCCCACACCGGACCGAAAATAATCTTTGTGTCCGCACCTCTATGTTTGTGGAAATAACAGCTGCCGTGGAACGACTCTGCGTTGTCCATTATTTCTTGAATCAGATAGAACGTGGCGAGCGAGTCGATGTCGACGATGTTTTCCCACTCGGTCGACGATTTGTCGCTTGCGTAGATGGCGCGGTCGGCTGCGGTGGCGAGGTTTTTCAGATAGTCCGACTGTGCGTCCGACAGCACTTCCGGCGACTTGTATGTCAGGCGGATAAGTTCACCGTTGCCCTCGTTGATTGTAATCTGGTCGGCATCCCAATAGTTGTCGATTTCCACAAGCCATCCGCCGGTGATTTCTTCCGGGTCGCTGATGTTGTCGGTCTGTTCGGTAATCTTTACGCGGTCGGAGTCGACGCGGATGGTCTCGGTCAGGAAGTACAAGCCGATGTATTCGCCGTTGAGCACCACTTCCACAGGGCGTTGCTCCGGTGTGAAGTCAAGTCCGCCGCGGCGGCTCAGCTCGAAGCCCATCGTGTTGCGTAGAAATCCGAGGTTGTCGTCGGCATGGGCGAGCAATGCGAAATGCTTGCTTTTCTTCATGCCGAGCAGTGCCGCTTTGGCGTCGAGTTTGAGGCGGTAAGGCTTTTTGTCGAAGCCTGTGAATGTATAGTTGCCGCGTCCTTTGATTTTCAATGTCAGCGGTTCGTTGGCTGAACCGATTGACTTGTAGCCTTCGATGCCGAGGTTGTCAAGGTAGTATGTCCCGTTGAGGTAATACTCCTTTGATGTGATCGGGGTGGAGTTTTCTGTGTTGATGTGGAGCACGGGCAACGTGCCGGAATAGTTGGCGGCATGGATTGCTGCCGCACACAAAATTGCAACAAATAAAGTGAATAAATTTTTCATAGGAAAATTGATGGTTTGAATATTAATGAAAAAAAGCCGGAACCTTTTTCTCTTTTGGCACCGGCTTTAAGGTCTTATTTCTTGGCAAGAAGGACGTTGTTGTAGCCGACAAGGTCTTTGTAGGCAAGCACACCGTTGTCCGACAATTCGACGATTGTCGACGAGCCGTCGTGGGTTGGCACCTTGACATGGGTGTCGTCGATGAACGTCAGGATTGTGATGTCGCCCTCCGGAGTGGCAAGCGCCCATGAGTTTGTGTCGGCGTCGAAGTTGAAGCGGGTCTCTTCGCCTGTTGTCTCATTGGTGATTTTGTAGCCGGTGTTGTCCCATGCCACAAGGTAGCGCTCGTTGTCGCTGGTCACTGTCTTTGTGCCTGCTTCGATTGGGTTTGTGCCCGACCAGAATTCGATGCTGTTGATTATGAGGGCGTCTGCGATTGCCGAAATCTCGTAGACTGGCAAAATCCACAAGCCCACAAACACGAGCTCGTTGACAAATTTGTTGCCTATCTGATGGTTCCATGACAGCACTTTGTTTGTCAGTTTGAAACTTCCTATGCAGGATGTGAAGAGCATTGACGATGCCAATGCAACAACGCAAACGGGGAGTAATATTTTTCTCATTTTATTGTCTGTTGAATAATAATGTGCAAATCTAAGAAATTTCTGCAAATCTATGGTCGTGATTTTGTCGGAAAAACTGCTTATTTAGTCTTTTTTTGTGTAAAACAGCCGACCGACGCTTGTTTTTTGCATCGACACGCATACGGATTTTTTTACAAAAAGGCGACAACGTCTTTCAAGTTAGCCGTTGTTGTTGTAACTTTGCAGTGCCTAAAAGGTCGCCGGGGAAATGCCGGTATTTTCAGAATCCAGAATATGAAGAAACAAATAAAAGATTACGTTGTCCGCTCTAATGAACGGTTGTCGGATTCATACAGCCTGCTGAAACTGCAGCCTGCTGACGGCTCGGCAATCATCGACACTTGCGCGGGGCAATTTGTTGAGGTGGAGGTGCCTGATTCCAAATCCACATTTCTCCGCCGTCCGATTTCAATAAATTTCGTTGACCGCGACCGCAATGAGTTGTGGCTTCTCGTCAGAGTGGCTGGCGAGGGCACACGCCATCTTGTGGCTTTGGCTGAAGGCCGCGTGCTGAGTCTTGTGCTGCCGCTCGGCAAAGGGTTTTCCATCCCTGCCGACACGGTGTCGAAGGTGCTTCTTGCCGGTGGAGGTGTCGGAGTGGCGCCGATGCTCTATCTTGGCAGTGAGTTGAAAAAACGTGGCTTTGAAGTGGCTTTCCTGTTGGGGGCGCGCAGCAAGGACGATTTGCTCGAGCTTGAGGAGTTTGAGAAGATTGGATGTGTGTATGTGTCGACCGACGACGGCTCGATGGGCGAGCATGGATTGATCACCAAGAACTCGGCATTGCAGAAGTCGTGGCAGATGCTTTACTGTTGCGGTCCGATGCCTATGATGAAGGCAATGGCGGCATACGCTATGCGCAACAACATTGAATGTGAGGTCTCGCTGGAAAACCGTATGGCTTGCGGTGTCGGAGCTTGCCTGTGCTGTGTGGAAGACACGGTGGAGGGCAACTTGTGTGTTTGCAAGGAGGGACCGGTCTTTAACATAAAACGATTGAAATGGCAGATTTAAAAGTAAACATAAAGGGTCTTTCTCTGAAGAACCCGGTGCTGACGGCTTCAGGCACTTTCGGATATGGTGAGGAGTTTGCTGATTTTGTCGACTTGAACCGTCTTGGCGGCATCATCGTGAAGGGCACCACAATCAGCCATCGTGAGGGAAATCCTTATCCGCGTATGGTCGAGACTCCATCGGGAATGCTCAATGCCGTTGGTTTGCAAAACCATGGCGTAAACTATTTTATCAACAACATCTATCCGCGCATCAAGGATTTGGACACGGAAATCATCGTGAACGTGTCGGGTGCCAAGGTGGAGGATTATGTGGCTGTGTGCGAACGCTTGGCTCCGCTCGACAAAATCCATGCGATTGAGCTTAACATTTCATGCCCTAACGTTAAGCAGGGCGGTATGGCTTTCGGAACGTCGTGTTCGGGAGCGGCGCAGGTGGTGAGCGCGGCGCGTGGGGCTTTCGACAAGACGCTGATTGTGAAATTGTCGCCAAACGTGACCGACATTGCCGACATCGCACGTGCGGTGGAGGCTGAAGGAGCCGATGCTGTGTCGCTTGTAAACACGTTCTTGGGAATGTCGATCGATGTGGAGAAGCGCACGCCTTATCTGTCGACAATCACCGGCGGACTTTCCGGACCGTGCATACGTCCGATAGCGGTGAGAATGGTATGGCAGGTGGCGCATGCCGTAAAGATTCCTGTGATTGGCCTGGGCGGAATTATGAACGGTCGCGATGCGCTGGAGTTTATCCTTGCCGGAGCAACGGCAGTAGAGGTGGGCACAGCCAATTTCGTCGACCCTAACGTTACTGAAAAAATCATTGACTATATCGATGACTATTGCCATCGCCACAACATCTCGTCGATGCGCGAGCTGATAGGCGGCATGATGGTGTAGCCGTTGGCGGCAATATGATAATGCAACACCGGGGCAGACAATTTCGAAATTGTCTGCCCCGGTGTTGCATATACTCGCACGGAGTCTCAATCCAAAAGCGGTATTATCTCCTCGGGAGTGTCGACGATGTGGTTTGCATAGTTGGCGCGTAGCTCGTCGACGGAGCGGAATCCCCATGTGACGCCTACGGAGTCGACGCAGGCTCTGCGGGCTGTCTCCATGTCCACTCCAGAGTCGCCGACATACAGCACATCGGCTTTCTTTACCTGTGTGGCACCGAGAATCTCAAACACAACCGAAGGGTCGGGTTTCACCGGCACTCCTTCTTTCTGTCCCTCTATGGCTGCGAAGCTGATCGAGGGAAACAGCGTGGTGACCAAAGCCTTTGCCGCAGCGTCATATTTGTTGGACGCAACGGCGATTTTGATGCCGTTTTCCTGCAGGTGCTCAAGCAGCTCGGGAATGCCGTCGTAGGGATGGGTATAGTCGGTGTTGTGGATGTCGTAGTAAGTGGTGAAGTCGGCTCTGATTTTTTTTATCATAGCCTCGTTGCGCTGGTCTTCGGGCAGCGCGCGCTCAATGAGTTTGCTCACACCGTTGCCCACATACATGGGGTAGGCTTCGAGGGGATGTGTCGGAAATCCGTTTTTCTCCAACGCAAAGTTGGTGGCAGCTCCAAGATCCTTGATGGAATTTATCAGCGTGCCGTCGAGATCGAAAATCACTAATTGTTTCATTGCTATATATGTTTTTATCTGTCAGAAAGGATAGCCCACCGAGAAATGCAGAGCATAGTCGCGCTTGAAGTTGGGATGCACAAGAGGCCATCGCTCTTGGTCGAGCGCGGGGTTGTAGGCTTTCATGCCGCAGTCGAGACGCAGCAGGAAGTAGTTGAAGTTCAGACGGAGACCGATGCCGTAGGCGGCGGCGATTTCCTTGTAGAACGAGTCGAATTTGAACACGCCTCCTGGCTGGTTCTCGTAGCTGCGTATTGTCCAGATGTTGCCGGCGTCGATGAATGCCGCCATCTCAAACACCCAGAAAAGCTTGGCGCGGTATTCCATGTTGAGGTCCAGACGGATGTCGCCACACTGTTCCATAAACGAGCTTACGGAGTTGTCGCCGTTGAAACGTCCGGGACCGAGTGTGCGCACCGACCAGCCTCTGACGCTGTTGGCGCCGCCGCTGTAGAAGCGTTTCTCAAACGGCAGAATCGTGGAGTTGCCGTAGGGCACAGCCGCTCCGGCACCGATGTGCAGCACGAGGGCGTTGCGACGGTCGAAGGAGTGGTTGTAGGTGTAGTCGAGGTTGAGTTTCACATATTGTGAATACTGGATGCCGAACACCTTGTATGCCTGTGAGTCGGGGTCGCGTTTCTGCTTTGACAGGCTGCTGCCGGCATAGAGCAGGTTGCCGGCGGTCTCAATGCCGGCACGGAAGGTGTAGATGTCGGGCTGATAGACGAATTTGCCTATCGGCGCCACCTGGCTTTTCTTGTTTGTGTAATAGAACGTGTAGCCCATCTTCATAATGAAGTGGTCCTCATAGGAATAGCGCAGCAGTGGATTGTCGGGAGCAATCTCGCTGATGAACTCATCCTTCATTTTGGGCAGGTAGACGTAGTTGATGTCGAGCAGGTCGAACGTGTGTCCGATCATGCTGCCGCGCTCGGTCCACTTGTATTTCCATCCGGCACCGGCAATCACGCGGGTGTATTCCGGACGCTCCTGATAGGTGAACGATGTGGAGAACTCGGTGTTGGCGCGTATTTTCTGTCGGAAACTCTTCTTCAGGAAAGGAAAGATGAATTTGGGGAAGGCGATGCCTACCTCGCCGTTGTATTCGGCATATTTGTTGTTTATCAGCCCCGACATGTCGCCGGAGATGCTCTCATAGTTGACGCCGGCCTTGGCGGTGAGCGTCTCGGAGCCGCGCGCAAGGTTGCGGTGCTGGTATGTCGCTGCCACGCCGAATCCAAGGTCGCCCTCGGAGTTTGTGCCCTCGAGCGACACCGTCACGGTCTGCGACTTGCCTTCGGTGAGAAGGATGTAGGAGTCGACCCACAGATGCCCGTCGATTTCGCCTACCGACTCAAAGTTGATGTTGATGAATTTCAGGATGCCGAGACGCCCGAACGCTTGATATGTTTTGTCGACGTCGGAGGCATCGTATTTCTTTCCGGGTGTGATGTAGCAGTTCTCGTCTATGATGCGCGGACGCAGGTAATGGCGGTCGCCATAAAAGATGCGCAGACCTTTGTAGTATTCCACATTGTCGGGCGCATATTTCGTGATGTCGTACTCGCGTGCAGGGTCGTAGTCGGTGACCACATAGACGTGGCGCACGAAAAACGGCTGGTGGCGGTCGTAATGCTTTATGCGGTTGGGATAAGGCGGCATCACGTTCATTGTCAGATCGACGGCACGGCTTCCGGCTGTGGTGTCGGCAGTGAATGTGATATATTCCTTGTTAAACCCGAAATAGCCTTGGTTGCGCAGGCGGTCGGTGATGTTCTGGCGCGCCTGGTCGAGCATGTTGCGGTCAAAGTTGGCGTTGTTGCGCAGAATGAATTTGGAGGAGTCGGCAAGAATCAGCGAGCGCAACGTGTCGTCGGGGATGTTGTAGTCCACGCTGGCAATGTAGTGGGGCTTGTTGGTGTAGATGCTGTAAATCACCTCTGCCTTCTTCTTGCGGCTGTCTTTGAGCGTGTCGACAATAACCTCGGTGCCGAGATAGCCTCGGTTGACGAGTGCCAAACGCAGCTGGTTGGCTGACAATTCAGTGAGCGCCGGGTCGTAGATCACCGGTGCCTGTCCCAGTTTGCGAACCCATTTGTTGTACCATTTTGTCGAGTCGCGTCCAGACCAGTTGTAGACGTTGAGCTGCAGCTTCCATCCTCCGAACACCTCGTGATTCTGCGTCTGCCTCAGATAGTTGCGCATCTCCTTGCGGCTGATTTCCGGATTGTCCTTAACCTCGATGCGCGCTTTGTTGAGCAGATATTTGCCTTCGGGCACAAACTTGGTGGTGTGGCACGACGCAAACACCGTCAAGGCAACCATTGCGGTAGCCCCGGCGATGCGTAGTCTGCGTATTTTGTCCCAAATTTTAGCCATATCCGATAGACAGACTGCAAAGTTACGGAAATTTCGCTGCATTCCGCCTTGCGGCTATGAAAAAGTTATTGTCTTTTCACTTTTCCGCTTGATGTCTCGGCGAAGTGTGGGATGGCGATGATGGCTTTTGGACGCTGGTGCGGTGTCAGGATGTCGGCGAGGCTGTTTTTTAGCGACGCTTCATCGGCGGGCGAGAGCGGCGCGCCTTCGATTTTGAGCACAAGCTCTTGTCCCCATTTGTCAGATGGGCGCGAGGAGATGTAGAAACGGCGGGTGAACAGATGTGAGATTTTGCGTTCCAGTTCTTCAGGAAACACCTTGATACCTCCAGTGTTGACCACGTTGTCGTAGCGACCGCGCCAGTAGAAGCGGTCGGGAGCGAGAAGGTCGACTATATCGTTGGTCTGCAGGTGGTTGAAGCTGAATTGGGGAGCGTTGATTGCAAGACATCCACGATGGTCGGTTGCGAACGTGACGGGCGGAAGCGCCTCAAATGGCTGTGCCGGCTCGGCGATGCGCGACAGGGCGACATGCGAGCACGTTTCGGTCATTCCGTAAGTGGCGTAGGCATTGACATGCAACTGCGACAGCATCGTGCGCAGGCGTGGCGTGATTTCCCCTCCGCCTACAATCATATTGCGCACATTGTTAAGTGATTCCTGGTGCTCGGCGAGCCACAGTGCCTGTGACGGCACTACGGCGAGTAGGTCGACGGTAGCCCCTGAAAAATGTTCAAGCGGACGGTTGCTCGGCGATTCGACAAGCAGTGTGGCCCCGGCTTCCTCTGCGCGTACAATCATCATTTTTCCGGCAATATAGTCAGGCGACAGGCATAGCAGCAGGGTACTGCCGCTGTCGATTGAGAAAAAACGGTTGGTCAGTGCTGCCGACGCGCGCATATCCGCTTTCAGCAGTTTTATTTCTTTAGGCTTTCCAGTGGAGCCCGACGTGTGTGCCACGACAAAGGGCTCCTCGGAATGCCATTCTTTCAGAAAGTCGTCTACGGTCATTGTCTCCAGTCGAGTTCGGGCAGTTGCCATGTCTTGGCAGGATTGAAGCGCAACACTTCTCCCACCTGCTCAAGCGGACTGCCGATGTTGTTTGTGAAAAGAGCCCCGGTGCCGAGACCCTGCGGCATGCGTGCGCCGAGTTGCGCCGTCCATTGCGCAATGGCGTTCAAGCCTACGTTGGATTCCAGGGCCGACGTCACCCATCCGCCGATGTCGCGGCGTGCGGCTTGCATAATCCAGTCCTGAGAGCCGGAGAAACCGCCAATCAGCGACGGCTTCAAGATGATGTATTTCGGTCGTACGGCATCGAGCATTTCTCCCATGCGTTCGGGCGTGTGGATGCCAATGAGTTCCTCGTCGAGCGCAATGTCGATGGGCGACTCGGAGCAGATTCGCCGCATCGCCTCCCATTGTCCCTGCTTGATTGGCTGCTCGATGGAGTGGATGCCGTAGCGTGCGAAGTCTGACAGCTTCTGCAGCGCGTTGTCGGGCGTGAACCCGCCGTTGGCGTCAAGGCGGATGGTGAGCACTTCGGGAGGAAACACTTTGCGTATGTGGCGCACGAGGTCGAGTTCGCTCTCGGTGTCGATGGCACCCACTTTAAGTTTTATCGTTGTGAACCCTGCCTTGATTTTGTCGTCGATGCGGTGCAGCATCTCTTCCTTTGTCCCCATCCACACCAAGCCGTTGATGGGTATCGCCGACATTCCTTCGGTGAAGTCGGACGGGAACGGCTGGCGGCGGCATCCGTTTGCAAAGTCGTTGATTGCCGTTTCGAGTCCGAAGCGTATCGACGGAAACTCGTGCAGGTCGGTTTCTTTGTCGGCTGAGATATTGGCGCACAGTTCGCGCAGTTTGTCCTCGTAGGCAGGCACATCATCTGCCGACAGTCCTCGGAACACGGCGCATTCGCCGAGTCCGAAGACGCCAGGCATATCCTCGTCCTCGAGTTTCAGAAAATACGTCTCCTTGTCGGTCAGCACGCCGCGCGACGTGCCTGCGGGCTGGCGGAAGTGGAGCGTGTAGTGAGCGTAGCTTGCCTTCATCGCTATCCTGGGAATTTAGGAAATTGCTCGAAGTCAGGGTCGCGCTTCTCAAGAAACGCATTCTTTCCTTCTTGCGCCTCGTCCATAAGGTAATACATCAGTGTCGCGTCGCCGGCGAGCTCCATCAGACCGCGCTGGCCGTCGAGCTCGGCGTTGAGGCATCGTTTCACCATGCGGATTGCAAACGGGCTGCGTTTCATCATTGTCTCGCACCATTCAACAGTCTCGTCCTCCAGACGGTCGAACGGCACAACTTTGTTGATCATGCCCATCTCTTCGGCTTCTTTAGCGGTGTACTGACGGCACAGATACCATATTTCACGCGTTTTCTTCTGTCCGACACAGCGGGCAAGATACGACGAGCCGAAACCGCCGTCGAAACTGCCCACTTTCGGACCCGTCTGTCCGAAACGTGCATTTTCCGACGCAATCGACAGGTCGCACACCACGTTGAGCACGTTGCCTCCACCGATGGCATAGCCGTTGACCATTGCCACGACAGGTTTCGGGATGGAGCGTATCATCTTGTGCAGGTCGAGCACGTTGAGGCGAGGAGTGCCGTCAGAGTCTCGGTATCCACCCTGAGTCTTGTAGTGCTGGTCGCCGCCAGAGCAGAACGCCTTGTCACCCGCACCGGTGAGGATGATTACGCGGATATCGTCGCGTCCGCGGCATATCTCGAAAGCGTCGAGCATCTCGTGGTTTGTGAGCGGACGGAAAGCGTTGTATACCTCCGGACGGTTGATGGTGATTTTAGCAATACCCTTGTATTGTTCAAACAGAATATCGGTGTATTCCTTGATTGGTTTCCATTCTCTTGTTGCCATATTGTAAAATTATTTTTTTGTTTTGCAGAAATAGTTCTTCAGGATTTCGGCGCTCGCCACGTTGTCGGTGCTGACGGCGAGTATTGCCGGGCGTTCCGCTTCGGCGAAGAATCCCGGCAGCGCCGTCTTGAGCGACTCCTCGTTGACGGCATCGAAGAATCGGAATCCGAAGGCTTCGGCATATTGCTTTACGGGAACGTCGTGTCCCACCTCGAGATACCGCTCCAGTTCGGGCAGTGCCGACGTGCTTTTGATGAAGCGGAAAATGCCTCCGCCTCCGTTTTTCATCACGATGATTTTAAGGCGGGGAGAGTTGTATTGGCTTGCCAGTCCCGACAAGTCGTAGGAGAAACTCATGTCGCCTGTGATGAGCAGTGTGGTGCCGCTGTAGGCAATCGACGCTCCGACGGCTGTCGATGTAGAGCCGTCGATGCCCGACACTCCGCGGTTGCAGTTTGTGGGCATTGTGAGCACATCGCCGAATAGTTGCGCGTAGCGTATGGTTGTGCCGTTCGACAGCTGCACGCGGCAACCGTCGGGGATGGCGGGCAGAATGATGGAGAATGCTTTCAAATCGCTCCATCCGATGCCGTTGATATATTTGTTGTGGCGGTCAAGCCCTGTCGCCGCAAGGTCGGCCCATAGGCGTGCATATCCGCTTGTGCCGCACCGCAGGCGGTTGCCCGTCTGTCGGAAAAACACGGCGGGGTCGGCGAGAATGCGTCGTGTCAGCGCCTGCATGCAGTCGACTGTTGTGCCGGTCACGCCCACATGCCAATGGGCAGCGGGCTTGTTTTGCCGCATGAAAGCCTTTACCATTCGCGACACCAACGCTCCGCCGATTGTTATGAGCAAGTCGGGTACAAATTTCTTGTCGGAGTCCATCGCCAGCAGGGTGCGGTCGACGGCGGCAATCAAACGGCTGCCTTTTATGTTTGCGATTGTTTCTGTCAGCACTGCCACATTCGGGAATTCGGCAAGCCTGTTGATTTCTGCTTCCAAACAGGCATCGTGTCGGCCGAATCCGGCTATTATAAGTATGTTTTTGCCCATAGCCTCGTCGACGAGCCGGCTGATGGCTCCCGCGCTTAGTTCTGCCGATGGTTCCGACACCTCTATGATGCGTTGCTTGCCGGTCCATTCCGCCACGGCGTTTATCGGCTCGTCAATTTGCACGTTGATGTGCACCGGTGCGCGCTGACAGCTTGTCGCCTCGCTGACAGCGTCGTTGACAATGCGGTTTGCATACCATAGAGCCGTGTCGTCGTCGCAGCGGGCGGGAAGGTCGTAGCTCTTTTTTACAAACTGCGCCAACGCCTCGTATTGACGTATGGTCTGGCTGTCGTCTTGGTCGATCCATTCCATCGGGCGGTCGGCGGAAATGACAATCAGCGGCAGTTTCTGATAATAAGCTTCCGCAACCGCGGGAGCATAATTGAGCAGTGCTGTCCCCGACGTGCAGACCACAGCCACCGGCTCGCCTGTCTGTTGGGCGAGTCCGAGAGCAATGAAAGCGGCGCTGCGCTCGTCGACAACCACATGGCGCTCGATGCCGTCGCGGCGTGCCAGCGCCACGATTATCGGGGCGTTGCGCGAGCCTGGCGACATGACAAAGTGCCTGATGCCGTGTGCGATAAGAACATCAACGAGGATGTTGCATTGTTTCTTGGCCGTTGATTCCATTTGATTTCGCTTTTTGGCGTTTGCGTTTCCATTGGCGCAGCCATGACGGAATCACACAAATGCCGATGATTAGATAAATATAGTAGCTGATTATGCGCCAGCATAAAGCCAGCAGCAAAGCCAGCGAGCCGGAGGCGATCATGTCGCCGTAGTAGTTCTTGAAAATCCATTCGCTGACTCCGCTTCCGCCGGGGGTGGGGCAGATGGTCAGCACTACCCACATCACCAATTGGCGTGCCAGCACCATCACTTGGTCGGCATTGATGGCAAACGCGAGCAGAATGGCGTTTACCACCATATATCTTGAAATCCACGACAACGCGGTTCCGAAGAATGCGCGCAGCCACCACCAGAAACTTTTCTGCCGCAGTTCGCCGGATGTCGCCACTATGGCGTCGCCCATCTCTGCCGCTTCTTTCTTCCAACGTCGCAGCAGAGGCAGCCTACATGCGTTGATGAGCAGTGAGCGGATGGCCGACGGACGCACGAAGATGCCGAGTCCGAGAATCAACGCCCACAGCGACAAACCGCCGTAGACAAACCAGAACGTCAGCCGGATGGTTGATGATATGTGCGCGTTTGAAATGTCGAAAAGTCCGCTCCAGCCAATCAGTGCAAGGGCGATGGGACATGCCTCCACATAAAAGAGCTCGTCGAGAAACAGGGTGGTGATCATTATTGCCGTGGAGCGACCGAAGTTGAGCCCCTCGCCGGTGAGATATATCATTCCGAAACTGCTGCCGCCCACTGTCGACGGTGTGACTGCCGACGTGAATTCGCAAAGCATGTTGACGCGCAGCGCCTGTCCCCAAGTGATGTCGTGGTCGGTGAGCGTGCGGAAACGCCATGTCAGACCGAAGTCGCGCCCTGCCATGAAAAGTAGGGCGAGCAGAAAATATCCTATTGATGTGGTGGAAATTTGAATCAGGCTGAAGTCGAACTGCTCCGAGTCGCGCCAGAACATTGTGCCCACGGCTATCAGCCCTATCGCTATGGGCAGTGCCACGTAGCGTGGGCGCAGCAGGTCGCGCGTCTTTCGCAAGTCGTTGTTGTTTGATTTTTTCATAGTGCGAAGTTATAGAAAAAACGCTGGATTGCAAAATGCGTTTTTAAATCGGTTGCTTTTCAATGAATTATGAAAAAGTTGCAAAAAAAGTTGCTGAAAAATTTGTGGGAATGGATAGGTTGACGTACCTTTGCACTCGCAAACGGCGGGATAGCTCAGTTGGTTAGAGCGTCGGATTCATAACCCGGAGGTCTCGAGTTCAATTCTCGATCCCGCTACAAAAAGGAAGCTCAATTGAGCTTCCTTTTATGTTTTATCAGCCACGCGCATCGTCAGAATGCGGCGTGACGAGGGTGTGACGCGGAAATCGTCTGCCGCGCGTTCTCCCGCAATCCACACAATGCGTCCTTGCATTTCAACGATTGGTGTCGACAGCTTTTGCATTAGCGAAAACTTGCGGTCGTTGAAATAATCACTCAATTTTTTTGTACCTTTCATTCCAAACGGTCGGAAACGGTCGCCCTGCCGCCAATGACGCACAGTGAGGCGGTCGCCCGTCGCGTCGGCGTCGAAATAAGCTGTCTTTCCGCTTCTGTCAAATTCAAATTCGGGAGAGTTGTCGACAATCTCAATGAGTATGCCTTTCTCTTTCTCAATCCTGCCGGCATCGCTGAGAGCGTATGTCTCCGCATTGTTGAAAGAGCCGGGCGAGAACACGGAAATGTCGTTTCTGCCAACCTCTGCGACATATTCTTTTGATTCAAACACCGCTCCCACCCGGGATGCCGATGCAATGGCTTTGGTTTGCTCTCCGTTGAATCCATAGCGCGACAACAGGGCGTTGAGCAGCGTGGCTGGGTCGGCCGACGCTGCAAGTTTCCGGCGGTCGATTTTTATTTGTCCGTGTCCGCACGTCTCCACAGCATCGCGCTTGAAGGCCTCGACAGCCCCGCTCCACACGGCGTAGTCGCCTTGCAGGTTGTCGAGCGTGAGTTCGATTCCAGCCATCGCCGATGGAAACAACCTGCTGATTTCGGGCAGCATGACGTTGCGTATCTTGTTGCGCGCATAGTCGTTTTCAAGGTTGGTGCTGTCGGTTACGTAGTCCTGTCCCAGCGTTTTCAGATAGTTTATGATTTCATCACGGCTGAAACCGAGCAGCGGGCGCACGATTTTTCCGTTGCACGGCTTTATTCCGGCAAGTCCTGTGATTCCAGAGCCGCGCACAAGGTTCAAAAAGAAAGTCTCGATGTTGTCGTCGCGATGGTGAGCTACGGCAATAACGGAGCAGCCCAGGGCGTCGCGTTGACGCTCGAACCAGTCGTAGCGCAGTTCGCGGCATGCCATTTCGGTCGACACCCCATGGCTTTTCTTGTAGGCTTCGACATCGAAATCGGTGCATCGCAGCTCGATGTCGAGGTCGTGGCAAAGTTTACGCATAAACGCCTCGTCGCGGTCAGCCTCGTCGCCGCGTAGGTGGAAGTTGCAGTGGGCAGCGATGCAGTTGCAGCCCAGCGCCGCAAGCACTCTCAGCAGGGCGACCGAGTCGGCGCCTCCGCTGACAGCAGTCAGAATCTTTCCGTTGGCGACAGCCGGCATGTGTCTGTGGATATATCTTAGTGTTTTCTCTTCAAACGCATTCATAATCAATCTTTCTATTGGCAAATTTAAAAAAAGTATTTCTATTAATCAAAACATTTTCTTACCTTTGCACTGTCTATGCAATAAAAAACAGCAGTACAGAAATGTTAGAAAAAATTGAAAGTCTGAAGAGCGCAGTAGAAGCATTGAACGCCTCTACAAAGGAAGAAGTTGAGGCTCTGCGTATCAAATATTTAAGTAAAAAGGGTGAAATCTCAGCCCTTTTCAACGATTTCCGCAACGTGCCTAATGAGCAGAAGAAGGAAATCGGTCAGAAACTCAACCAGTTGAAGGTGCTTGCCACCGACAAAATCAACGCTTTGCGTGAAAATGTTGAAACCAGCGACGATGCCGACGCAGCAATCGACCTTACGCGTCCGGCTGCCGTTTCGCCGCTCGGCACACGCCATCCTATCTCGCTTATCCGCAATGAGATTATCTCTATCTTCTCGCGTCTTGGATTCACTGTTGCCGACGGTCCGGAAGTGGAGGACGACTGGCACGTGTTCTCGGCTTTGAACTTCGCTGCCGACCATCCTGCGCGCGACATGCAGGACACATTCTTCATCCAGCGTTCGCCTGACGTGCTGCTCCGCACGCACACATCTTCGGTGCAGACACGCGTGATGACGTCGCAGCAGCCGCCAATCCGCATCATCTGTCCCGGACGCGTATACCGCAACGAGGCTATCTCTGCGCGCGCCCACTGTTTCTTCCATCAGATTGAGGCTCTTTACATCGATAAAAACGTGTCGTTTGCCGACCTGAAGCAGACGTTGCTCTACTTTGCACGTGAATTGTTTGGCTCGGAAACAAAAATCCGTTTGCGTCCGTCTTATTTCCCATTCACCGAACCATCGGCTGAAATGGACATCTCCTGTCATCTTTGTGGCGGAAAGGGTTGCGGATTCTGCAAGCATACCGGTTGGGTTGAAATCCTCGGTTGCGGTATGGTGGATCCAAACGTACTCGAATCGTGCGGCATCGACAGCAAGGTGTACTCCGGTTTCGCTCTCGGTATGGGCGTGGAGCGCATAACCAATTTGAAATATCGTGTCAAGGATTTGCGTATGTTCTCTGAAAACGACGTGCGTTTCCTCGACGAGTTCGAGTCGGTACACTGATAAGAAATCATGCGCCAGCAGGAAAGATATGCCGGCATAATCTCATGGTTCAGCCAGAATATGCCTAAAGCCGAAACGGAACTCCATTATGGGTCTCCGTTTCAGTTGCTTGTGGCAGTAATCTTGTCTGCGCAATGCACAGACAAGCGTGTAAACATCGTTACTCCGCCGCTTTTTCGCGACTATCCGACGCCCGAGGCTCTTGCCGGGGCGAGTCAGGAGGCGGTGTTTGAGTATATAAAGAGTGTTACGTTCCCAAACAACAAGGCGCGTTCGCTGGTAGGAGCGGCGCGGATGCTTGTGGAGCGATATGGCGGGGAAGTGCCGTCGACGATGGAGGAACTGATTAAACTGCCGGGAGTGGGCCGCAAGACGGCTAATGTGATACTGTCGGTGGTGTTCAACAAGGCGGCGATGGCGGTCGACACCCACGTGTTTCGTGTGGCGAACCGCATAGGGCTGACCAACAATTCCAAGACTCCGCTGGAAACGGAACGCACGCTTGTGGAGCATTTCCCGAAACATCTGCTCCCGATAGCGCACCATTGGCTTATTCTTCACGGCCGCTATGTCTGCACGGCGCGCCGTCCGAAATGTCAGGAGTGCGGCATCTCGGAGTACTGCAAATATTACGAAAAAACAGTGAAACCAAATCCGTTGCGATAGATGCAAACATCTCTATTCCTGCTTATTGTAGAAATTGCCGGCACAATAGCCTTTGCCATCAGCGGCATCCGTCTGGCTGCCGCGAAAAATTTTGATTGGTTTGGAGCTTATGTCGTCGGACTTGTCACCGCGATAGGAGGTGGAACGCTTCGCGACGTGTTGCTCGGCACCACGCCGTTCTGGATGCAGAACGGATGGTATATGGGTGTGACGGGGCTTTCGCTGCTGTTTGTCATTGTGTTCAGAAGGCAATGGGTGAGGCTCAACAGCACGTTTTTCATCTTCGACACCATCGGCTTGGCGCTGTTTGTGGTTATCGGTATGCAGAAAACGCTGATGTTTGGCTATCCGGTGTGGACTGCGATAATCATGGGCACACTGACCGGCGCTTTCGGAGGAGTGCTGCGTGACATCCTGATAAACGAAGTGCCGCTGATATTCCGCAAGGATGTCTATGGCACGGCATGCATTGCTGGCGGTCTGGTGTATTGGGGCGCGATGCTGTGCGGATGCAAGCCGGAGATGCAGCAGGTGGCATGTGCCGTCACTGTTGTGGCGATACGCCTGCTTGCGGTCAGATACAATTGGCGAATCCCTGTAATTGAAAACAAATAAAAAAGATATGGGCAACGAAGCGAAAAAAACATTCGTGCAACTTTTGAAATACGGCGTGATCGGTGTGAGCAACACGCTGATTACGTTGGTGGTGTTCTACGTAATCAATACTCTGATGGGGCTTGACTACGCTGTGGCAAACACATTGGGCTATATCCTGGGATTGATAAACAGTTTCGTGTGGAACCGCACTTGGGTGTTCCGTACAGGCGGCAACGTTTGGCGCGAGGCGGGACTGTTCGCTCTCGGATTTATCATTTGCTTTGCTCTGCAGATGGGCGTGAGCCAATGGTTGTTGTCCACATCGTTGCATGATTTGACCATTTCGTGGCTGCCTATGAAGAATACGGGAGAAAACGTGATAATGTGTCTGAGCATGGTGGTGTATACGCTTGCCAACTACGTATACAACCGTTTTGTGACATTCAAAAAATAGCCTATGAAGAAGGTTAATCCGGAATATTCGTTGCTCGTGCTGCTTATGGCAGTGTCGGCGCTGGTGGTCTATTTGCCGCTTGGGGCTGTGGGGTTGTGCGACGATGAGGAAGAGATACTCGGCATTGCGCGCGGCTTGTCCGACAGTGGCTTTGGGTCGCTGCTTACGCCTCATAACGCTGGCAATTTCGCAACGAGTTTCTATGCCTATCTGGTGTCGGTCAGCATCAACGTGTTCGGCTATCCGGCCACTCTTGCGGTGCGCATCCCTGCCGCCACGGTGATATGGCTGCTGTCGTGTGGAATCTTCTATTTTCGAGGCGAGCATGAGCGTAAAGACTACGCTTTTCTTGCCTCTTTGATTTTTATATCGTCTTATTCTGTCAGTGCGTTGGCCTACCATGCCAGCCCGCTGACGTTGACATCGCTGTTCCTGATAGCCGCTCTTGCGTCGCTTTATCATTGGATAAAACGGCGGTCGCGCACCAAGGCTTTGCTGCTGGTTGTGTCGGCTGCCTGCGCATCGTTGTTTTTCGGCATTCTCTCTCCGTTGGCAATGGCTGTTACGGGAATGATTTTCATTTCAATACAGGAAAAGAAGCGTGTGTCCGACTATGTCAGACTGCTGGTGCTGCTTGTTGTGTCGGCGGCATTGGCTTATCTGCTTGTGGCGTTTCTTGCAAACAGCCGAGAGACCGCGCGCCTGATACTCGGAATCGGCAGCCTTGCCGAGCCGATAGCCGGATATTCACGGTTGAATATGCTAGCGCTGCAATTGGTGTTTTCCATCTTCCCCTGGTCTGTGCCGCTTATTGTGGCGTTGGGATGGATGGCTGTCAATCCGCGATGGCTGAGAGACCGGTTTCTTGCCATGAGTTTGCTGAAGCAGTTTGGCGTGATTGTGTTCATTCTCACGCTGCCGCTCATCACCGCGCTCAATGGCTTGTCGATAATCATGCTGCTGACGGCTATTTACTTCAACGTGCCGCTGGTGGCGCATTTCCTTTTGTCGCAGACACACAACCACTCTGTCACATGGCGCATTTCGGGCTTTATTTTCTCGTTGATAATCACGGCTCTTGCCGTGGCGTATGTGGCGGCTGTCAGCGGTGTGGACATCTGTATTCTCGGCTATGCGTTTCGTCCGGAGGGCAGTGTCTGGTCGACGGGTGTCGTGCTGCTGCTGTCGGCGATTGTGGTGAGCCTGTACACGCTGACGCGCAACCAGCGCACCATCCGCTTCAACAACCGCTACCTCTACAACATCGTAATCCTTTATCTGCTTGCGCAGATTCTTTATAAAGTATACATAAATCCATATCTTACAGCAATATGATAGAATTTTTGCAGAATTACCACCTCGCCGGCATCGTCATCGGCTTATGCACGTTTCTCGTGATTGGGTTGTTTCATCCTTTGGTAATCAAAGGGGAGTATTATTTCGGTGTGCGTATTTGGTGGGCGTTTCTTGCTGTCGGAATTGTGTGCGGATTCCTTGCGTGGTGGGTCGACGACTTGTTCTGGTCGGTGATTCTTGGAGTGACAGGGTTTTCGTCGTTCTGGGGCATCGGTGAGATTTTTGAGCAGCGCAAACGAGTGGAGAAGGGTTGGTTTCCGCGTAACCCAAAGCGGAAATATTGATTTGGAAACAAAGACAACGTAAATAATAGACAATAATGGAACTAATCGATGGAAAAAAAATTGCCGACGCTGTGAAGCAGGAGATTGCGTCGGAAGTGGCTGAAATGGTTGCGGCTGGAAAGAAACGTCCGCATCTTGCTGCGATTCTTGTGGGTCACGACGGTGGTAGCGAGACCTATGTGGCTCACAAGGTGAAAGCCTGTGAGCAATGTGGATTTGAATCTACGCTCATTCGCTATGAGGCCGATGTGACCGAGGCGGAACTGCTTGAGGCTATCGCACGTCTTAACGCCGACGACAATGTGGACGGATTCATTGTGCAATTGCCGTTGCCGAAACACATTGACGAGCAGAAAATCATTGAAGCCATCGACTATCGCAAGGACGTGGACGGATTTCATCCGATAAATGTGGGACGGCTGTCGATTGGACTGCCGTGTTTCTTGTCTGCAACTCCGCAAGGCATCCTCGAACTGCTGCGTCGCTATAATGTGCCGACGAAGGGTGCAAACTGCGTGGTGCTCGGCCGAAGCAACATTGTGGGCAAGCCGGTGGCTTCGCTGATGATGCAGAAAGCGGTGCCGGGCGATGCTACTGTGACAGTGTGCCACAGCCGTACGCGCGACATAAAGTCGTTTACGCTCAACGCCGACATCATCATCGCTGCTCTCGGTCAGCCTGGGTTCTTGACTGCCGATATGGTGAAAGACGGCGTTACGGTTATCGATGTGGGCACTACGCGTGTGCCTTCGACAGAAACCAAAAGCGGTTTCCGCCTGAAAGGCGATGTCGACTTTGAGAATGTGGCTCCGAAATGCTCGTTTATCACTCCTGTGCCGGGTGGTGTGGGTCCGATGACAATTGTGTCGTTGATGAAGAATACGCTGCTTGCCGCTCGTCACGAAATCTATAAGTAAAAAAATGTTTCTGTTAGGCATCCTGTGTTCTGTGCTGTCGTTGCTGCAAGGCGGCGATGCAACGTTGGTGTTTGCTGGCGACGCCATGCAGCACGACCGTCAAATCGAGGCGGCGCGACGTGGTGACGGCTCATTTGACTATTCGGCATATTTCCGCCATGTGGCAGACTATGTCAGTGCTGCCGACTATGCTGTGGTAAATCTTGAATGCACGCTTGGAGGAAAACCTTATAAGGGCTATCCGTGCTTCAGCGCGCCGGAGGAATATGCCGTTGCGCTCAAGGACGCTGGATTCGATCTGTTTCTGCATGCCAACAATCATTGCCTTGACCGTCGCGATGCCGGGTTGCGCCGCACGCTTGACCAACTCGACATGCTCGGGGTGCCTCACATCGGCACATACCGCAACGCTGCTGAAAGGGCAAAGAACTATCCGTTTGTAGCCGATGTGAAGGGCATGAAGATTGCCTTCCTCAACTACACATATGGCACAAACGGCATTACGGTGCAGGGTGATGTGGTGGTCGACTATATCGACCGTGCCAAAATCCATACGGATATCCAGGCTGCGCGCAGAAAAGGTGCCGATTTGGTGGTGGCGTGCATGCATTGGGGCGTGGAATATCAACTTGTGCAGAACAAAGAGCAGGAACAGCTTGCCGACTGGCTTGTCGACGAAGGGGTGGACTTGGTTATCGGAGGACACCCTCACGTGATACAGCCCATGCAGATGCGTCGTGCCAAAGACGGAAGGCAGGTGCTGGTGGTGTATTCAATGGGAAACTTCATTTCAGGCATGCGCAAGCCCGACACGCGTGGCGGTGCGATGGTGCGCGTGAAAGTGGGATGGCAGAACGGTAAGCCTGTGGTGAAAAGTGCGGGCTATAAACTCGTTTTTGTGCAGGACCCCGACAAGTCTGTCCCAAACTATTCGCTTGTGCCCGCCGACAGGGAATGGCTTGTGCGTGCCGACCAACGAAGCTTTTTTGATGCTTTCTGTTCGTCTGCGCGGAAAATATTCAACCGCTACAACAACGGCGTGCCGGAGGATTCGTGGAACTGGTCGCCTAACTTGTTGATACCGTTTCTTGTAGATTCGGACGCGGTTGAAAAATAAAATTTTTATTGAAAAAATCTCTCTGAAAGTTTGCAGGTTCCGCCAAAATTGCCTACCTTTGCATCCGTAATCAGAAATGGTGAGGATAGCTCAGCTGGTTAGAGCATCGGATTGTGGTTCCGAGGGTCGAGGGTTCGAATCCCTTTCTTCACCCTAAAAGGTCGCTAAAAAGCGGCCTTTTTTTGTTGGTATGCAGAACCAGGTTGAAATCATTGTTTCATGGTGCAAAGTTCGACAGATTCCACCTTCTTTACATTGTGCCATTATTGCGCGGAGGGGCAAACTATTTGAGGAAATCCTTTGTAGAAGGGATAATTGTTGCTACCTTTGATGCACAAATCATAAAAGATAACATAAAACTATGAAATTAAAAATGTTCGGGGCACTGCTTGTGGCAAGCCTGATGTCGCCGATTGTGATGAAAGCGGCGGCTGCCGATGTAATCAAGGAGCCGGAGTGGGGTCCTGTGGAAGAGGTGGAGTCTTACACCGTTGGACCGGGAATAAAGTATACCAAGTATATCTATCCCGACAAACCTGTCATTCTGTGGTTCACAGAAATAGACCTTACAAATCCCTACAACAAGATTGAGCAGGCGCAGAGCCGCGATGCTGTGCCTGATGTGCAGCGTTGGGACCTGCCTACGTTCTATAAGCAGAATTCGCGTCCGGGACACAACGTCAAGGTGGCTTGGAACCACGATTTCTTCAGTTATGACATGGGTGTCTGCATTGGCATCAACATCAGCAACGGCGAGTTTGCGTGGCGTCGTGATTTCGCACGCTCTCTGCTCGCAATTACAAAGGATAAGAAAGCAGAAATATTTGCCCATACCGGTTTTACGACGCGTGTGGTTGCCGACAACGGACTGTCGCTCGACATCTCGTGCTACAATTCGGATGCCACTAATGGTTTCACAGGCAACTGCATCCTGCTTAACCGCATGAACAGCATCACTCTAAAAGATGCCGGCAAATATATTAAGCTGAAACCTCAAGGCGAATGGATTGTCAACGGCGATCCTACTCCGTGCCGTGTAGAGGCGGTGTCGGACGAGCCTATCCAGTCGACGAAGACCGAGTATGTGCTTTATCTGCGAGGCGATGCCATCGATGCCTACAATCAGCATCCTTTGTCGGTTGGCGATGTGGTCAGAGTGGAGCAGACTGTAGCTGGGACGAAGTGGGGTACGGCGCCGAAGGACATTCTGAACGCATTTCACGGCTATCCGAGCCTTGTACACGACGGTGTGTTCCACGACGGCGAGTATAACAATTTTGAGAATGGCCGCGAATATGAGAAGTCGGCGCACGTGCTTGCCGGAATCTCAAAAGACAAGACCAAACTGTATATGTTGATTAATGAGATGTCGGTTCAGAGCTCTGCGATTGACTGTATTGAACTTTGCAGCTGGATGGTGAATCGCGGAGCTTGGGATATAGTGAACTTTGACAGCGGAGGCAGCGCAGCCATTGCTGTCGACGGTGAGATGCTCAATCTCCCTGGTCGCGGCTCTGTGCGTCCTGTTGAAGACGCGATGCTTGCTGTGTCGCTTGCCCCGGAGTCTAACAAAGTTGCTCGCATAGCGTTCAGCAAGTCGGAGATAAACACGTCGGTGATTGCCATTGCTCCATTGCGTATGATGGCGTTCAATGAATATGACGAGGTGCTCGACAAGGATTTGAAGGGGTGCAGCTTCTCTTGTGAGCCTGCCGCTCTTGGAACTGTCGACGCCGAAGGGTATTTTCATTCAGGGGCAGAGGGAATGTCGGGCAAAATCATTGCCGAGAAAGACGGCTTGCGCGCGGAGATTCCTGTAACAACAATTGCGGTTGACAATGTGGTGCCTAAATATGAGAGTGTGATTGTCGATAAAAAACACACGCCGCTGATAGAACTTATTGGCAAAACAGCTGCTGCTGATTTCGCGCTCAGTCCGATAGCTTTCAGCTGGGAGGTGGAGAATCCCGACGTGTGCCGTGTTGAGGACGGTATGATTTATGCCGGACAAAACGGCACTACGGTTGTGACCGGACGGTTTGGCGATGTTGCGGTGAGTGTCAACGTGACGGTGGAGAACAGCGACAAGCCTGTGTTGGTGACTGATTTCACCAACGACAGCGATTTTGAACGCGCATTGTCGGGAGTGTCGAATCTCTCTGTATCAACGGCTGCTCTTCCTGAAGGTTGGAATTCGGGCGCGGCGTGGTCGTTTGACATCACCAACGGTCGCCTTGCAACAATCGACTTGACTTTCAACAAGACGCTGTTCGGATTGCCGGAGTCGTTGTCGTTCGATCTCGACGACAAGGATGGCGTTGTCAAGAAAGTGCATTTCTTCTATGTCGATGCATTGGGCAAGCAGGAGATGCGCAATGTGGATTTGGCGGATTTGAACACGGCCTTTGCCGACGAGCCGATAGAATACTATCGCTATCCGTTGAAACTAACCACAATGCGATTCACTCTCGACACCAAAAAACGTGGCGAGACGCGCACTATTGCTCTTCGCAACATGGCTACGCACTATTCGGCGGAAAGCGGTGTGGAAACGGTGGTTGCCGACAAGCCTTCCGCTCTTGGTATTGCCTTGCGTGGCGAAACTGTTGAGGTGCGCTACGACTCGCAATGCAGCGAGAAGGCGCGGTTGTCGATGTTCTCGGCTACGGGACAAATGATTGTCGCCCACGACGTGGCGTTGCAGGCGGGAACCAACACTCTTGACATCGATGCTAAGAGTGCAGGCACAGGAATTTATTTCGTAGTTCTGCAGTCGCCATCGGTAAGGGCTGTTGGCAAGTGCGTGATACGATAAGGTGCGTTTGCATATATATCAAAAGGCTGCGGCACAATCCGATGTGCCGCAGCCTTTTGTCGTTTTCTTACGGTTGCTGTTACCGGTTTTTATACATGTCGTCGTAGTAGTGCTGATATGCGCCGGAGGTGACGTTGTCCATCCACTCCTGATTGTCGAGATACCAGCGCACAGTGCGCTCGATGCCCTCCTCGAACTGCAGACTTGGTTCCCAACCGAGCTCACGCTGCAGCTTGCGGCTGTCGATTGCGTAGCGCATATCATGCCCCTTGCGGTCGGTCACGTGTGTAATCAGGTCGAGCGACGCACCTTCGGGGTTGCCGAGCAGCCGGTCGACGGTCTTGATCAGCACCCGCACGATGTCGATGTTTTTCCACTCGTTGAAACCGCCGATGTTGTATGTGTCAGCCACTTTCCCTTGATGGAAAATAAGGTCGATGGCACGGGCGTGGTCTTCGACATACAGCCAGTCGCGCACGTTTTCGCCTTTTCCGTATACAGGCAGCTGTCGGCGGTGGCGGATGTTGTTGATAAACAGCGGAATCAGCTTCTCGGGAAATTGGTATGGACCATAGTTGTTGGAGCAGTTGGTCACGATTGTAGGCATCCCGTAGGTGTCGTGAAATGCGCGCACAAAATGGTCGCTCGACGCCTTCGATGCCGAATAAGGCGAGTGCGGATTGTAGTTCGTTGTCTCAAGGAAAAAGTCCTTTCCGTAGGCATGGTGATGCTCCGACGACGCTTTGGTGGTAAACGGCGACTCGATGCCTTCGGAGTCGGTTATCTCCAGTGCGCCATAGACTTCATCGGTCGAGATGTGGTAGAAGCGTTTGCCTTCGTAGCCTTCGGGAAGGCTTTCCCAATACTCCTTGGCGGCCTGCAGCAGCGACAGAGTTCCCATCACGTTGGTTCTGGCAAACGTGAACGGGTCCTTGATTGACCGGTCAACGTGACTTTCGGCGGCAAGATGGATAATGCCGTCTACGTTGTAGTCGGCTAAAATCTTCTGGATAGTCTCGAAGTCGCAGATGTCGGCATGGACAAAGACATAGTTTGGCTTGTCCTCCACGTCGTGCAGGTTGGCGAGGTTTCCGGCATACGTCAGTTTGTCGAGATTGATGATGCGGTAGTCGGGATATTTGTTTACCATCAGGCGTACCACGTGCGATCCGATAAATCCGGCTCCACCGGTCACGATTATGTTGCGTTTATAATTGCTCATTTGTCAGATTCCAGTTGTGTTATGCATTTTTTCAGAGATGCGTGCCAATGAGGAATGGCAAAGCCGAATGTGTTGCGGAATTTCGATTTGTCGAGCACGGAATAGTGCGGACGTTCCACCTTGCTTGAGTACTCGTAGGAGTGGATTGGATGGATGTCGCAGCAGTTGCCCGACGCTTCTGCGATGGCAACAGTGAAGTCATACCATGAGCAGACACCCTCGTCGGTGAAGTGGTAGACTCCCGTTCTGTCGGTCAGCCGGTTTTCGATGATGTGGCTGATGGCATCGGCGAGATCGCCGGCAAACGTCGGTGAGCCAACCTGGTCAAACACTACGTTTATCGAGTCGCGTTCAGCCGTCAGGCGGCGCATTGTTTTCACGAAATTGTTGCCCCAGCGGGAGTACAGCCAAGCCGTGCGGATGATTATCGAGCGGCATCCAGTGGCAATGACAGCCATCTCTCCGGCAAGCTTTGTCTTGCCGTAGACGCCGGTAGGGCAGGTGTCGTCGGTCTCGATATATGGTATTGACGACGATCCGTCAAACACATAGTCGGTCGACACGTGAATAAGCGTTGCTCCAGCCTCTTTGGCGGCGTAGGCAAGATTTCCAGCCGCCTGATTGTTGATGAGGTCGGCGCGTGCGACGTCGTCCTCAGCCTTGTCTACGTTGGTGTAGGCGGCACAGTTCACGATTACGTCGGCTTTCGTTTCCTTCACTTTGGCACAGACGGCGTCAATGTCGGTGATGTCAAGTTCTGCCACGTCGGTAAATGTGTAGTTGTCGCTGCTTGCAGCGGCGACGCGGCGCATTTCGTTGCCAAGCTGTCCGTTGGCGCCAGTCACGAGTATATTCATTATTCGTAGAGATTATCGTTGTAGTCAAAAAGCCATTCTGCATCTTTCAGCAGCGGGTGGCACTTGTCTTTTTCCGACAGGATGACCTTGTCGGCAGGTATGCGCCAGTCGATGGCGAGAGCGGCGTCGTCCCAGGCAATCGCTCCCTCGCTTTGCGGCGCATAGAAATTGTCGCATTTGTATTGGAAAACCACATCGTCGGTGAGCACGCTGAATCCGTGGGCGAATCCGCGTGGGATGAAGAACTGCCGGTGGTTTTCAGCCGAAAGCTCGACGGCAACGTGCTGTCCGAACGTAGGTGAGCCGCGGCGTATGTCGACAGCCACATCGAGCACGGCGCCTTTCACCACTCTTACCAGTTTCGACTGTGCGTAGGGCGGCTTCTGGAAATGCAGTCCGCGCAGCACGCCGTAGCATGAGCGGCTCTCGTTGTCCTGCACAAAGTGCACGGTGCGCACCTGCGCATTGAAGTCGCGTTCGGAGAATGATTCGAAAAAATAACCGCGGTCGTCGGCAAAAATCCGTGGCTCTATAATCACCACGCCGTCAATAGCAGTCTTTATTACTTCCATATAATTTTATTCTAAACCTAATTCTTTGATTACTTTCAGCAAATATTGCCCGTATTGGTTCTTGATCATCGGTTGTGCCAGCTGTCGCATCTTTTCTGCAGTAATCCAGCCTTTGCGCAGCGCGATGCCCTCCAGACATCCGATTTTCAGACCCTGGCGTTTTTCAATCACTTCTACGAAGATGGAGGCGTCGGCAAGCGAGTCGTGGGTGCCGGTGTCGAGCCATGCGAATCCGCGCTCAAGGGTCTGCACTTTCAGCAGCCCGCTTTCGAGAAACGCTTGGTTGACAGATGTTATTTCAAGTTCGCCGCGAGCCGAAGGCTTTATGTTCTTGGCTATGCGCACCACGTCGTTGGGGTAGAAGTAGAGTCCCACAATGGCATAATTCGACTTCGGATGCTCCGGTTTTTCCTCGATTGAGAGGCAACGGCCGTCGGCATCGAATTCGGCTACGCCGTAGCGTTCTGGATCGTCGACCCAATAGCCGAACACCGTGGCGTTGCCGTCGCGTTCCACATTCTGAACCGCCTCTCGCAGCACCGCCGAGAAGCCGCTTCCTTGAAATATGTTGTCGCCGAGCACGAGGCACACCGAGTCGTTTCCGATAAACTGTTCGCCGATGATGAATGCCTGAGCCAGACCGTCGGGCGACGGTTGCTCCGCATATTCAAATCTGACACCGAAATCACTGCCGTCGCCGAGCAGACGCCGGAACGACGGTAGGTCGGTTGGGGTGGAGATGATAAGGATGTCGCGGATGCCGGCAAGCATCAGCACCGAAATGGGGTAATAAATCATCGGTTTGTCGTAGACCGGCAGCAATTGCTTGCTGACACCTTTTGTAATCGGGTAAAGGCGTGTGCCAGAACCACCTGCGAGAACTATTCCTTTCATTTCCTCTATTATTGATTGTTTTCAGCCGTAAAATTACATATAATTTTCCGGTTCGGCAAAAATATGTGTGGTGGCGCGACGTTGTGTTTGAAAAGTCGGAAACGTTGCCATAAAAACGCTTTGGGCTGTTTGGTGGAGAAAAAAGCGCTTGGCGGCAGTCGTCAATGCCTGCATTTTTACTCAGGCGCGTGTCCAAACATAGCATCTATGGGCGGCAAAAAGGCAAGGTTGCGGGTTTCGTCCCGCAACCTTGCCTTTTTGCCGTATTTGTGTTGTATTATTTAATCACATACGATGTTTCCGGAGCGAGTGTGGCTGTAAGGATGCCGTCGGCTGCTGTGAACACAGTGCCATGGACAGCGTCGGTGTAGGTGCCGTCAGCCATCTTTGTGGCAATGCTGAGCGCCACTTCCTGCTGCGATAGGTTGACGATAGCCATGCCTTTGTCTCCGCGGCCGATAGCCACGACAGAGCCGTCGGCGGCAGTGCCGATATATTCTTTCTCTCCGTCCATTTCTTTGCGGAATTTGTTGACAGCCACAACCTCCGGGTTGCGGAACTCATCGTTGCCCTTAGGCCCGATAAGGTTGTTGCCCCAAAAGTTTTCACGGGTGCTGCCGTCAGGGCGAGAGAAGAAGAGGGGCGTGCCGTTCTGTCGGGCGGTGATAATCACCCATCCAAGTCTGATCTGTGTGTCGGTAAGCGTTGCCGACTCGTTGGCGTTGCAATATGTGTCGTGCGACTCTACCCAAGTGGTGAGTTTCGTCGCGCTGACAGAATGCTGCCAATCGGCCACCTCCGCGCTTGTCGCCTTGCGTTTGCTGATAATCTGACGGATTTCATGACCGTAGTTGCTGGCGGTCAAGCCCATATATTTGCCGTATTCCTTTTCCTTTACGTTGCGGTCCTGCAGCACTTCGCCGTAGATAAACAGTTGGTCGCGGTTCTCCAGACGGAAGCCCTTCACCGACTTCATGCCCATAGCCACTGGCCAGAAATCGTTTTTCTTCGACTTCGGGTCGAGAGGGTCTGACGGCAGTCCGATATGTTTTGCCGTGTCGTAGCGGAAACCGCCTGCGCCGCAGCGGATAAGGTCGGCTACATACTGCATATAGTAGTATTGGAAATCAGGATTTTCTGTGTTTACGTCTGGTAGGCCTCCGACTCCGCTGGTGGTGCATTGCAGACGGTCGTTGTAGTCTTTTATTTCAACAAGGCCGTTGGCATGGTAGAGGTTGTCGATGCCGCCGACGGCATCGCGCAAACCCTGCGCCACAGCCGATGTGTCAAATGCCGTGTGGTTTGGCAGCACGTCGACAATCACGCGCACTCCGTATTTTTTTGCCTCGGCACACATTGCGATGAATTCATCACGTGTGCCCATCTGATAGTTGCCGATGGTCCAATCCAACGGCTGATAGTGGTAGTACCATTTGCCGTTGCCCATAATCTGCTTGCCGCCGCCGTCGCCGATAAAGCATTGGTTGGCCGGCGATGTCTGCACCATAGTGAACCCTGCGTCGGCAATACTTTTCATATTTTCGCGGATTGTGTTGAACGACCAGCACCAGGCGTGGAGAATTGTCTCTGTGTTGGTGGTGCGGCATGATGCCTCTCCTTTTAATTTTTTTGAGGCGTGGATGCTGACGCTTGCAGTGAGCAGCAGCGCAATAACAATAAGTGAATAAAAGTAGTATTTCATTGTATAAAGAATTTTATGGGTGTAAAGATACAATCTTTGTGGCACGAAAACAAAAAAGCACAAAAAAAACGAAACGGGATGCCATGGCAAGAGCCGTGACATCCCGTTTTGTTGCGGTTGGTCAAAGCGGTTGACTAATCGTTTTCAGGGCGAAGTTTGCGGACAACATCTCCTGTGCGCCACATCTCGCTGTCGTGCAGTTCCTGCAGCTCTTTCTGCAAGCCTTCGCGGTAGCCGGGCTTGCTGTTGGAGTCGATTGAGCGTTGTGCCTCGTTGCCCGATTCCACTTCGTTGTACAGATTCTCGAACACAGGGCGGGTAGCGTCGCGGAATTTCTTCCACCAGTCAAGGGCGCCGCGTTGCGCTGTGGTGGAGCAGTTGGCATACATCCAGTCCATTCCGTTCTCGGAGATGAGCGGCATGAGCGACTGTGTCAGCTCTTCAATCGACTCGTTGAACGCTTCTGATGGGGTGTGTCCGTGGGCGCGGAGCGTGTCGTATTGGGCGGCGAAGATGCCTTGGATTGCGCCCATCAGCGTGCCGCGCTCGCCGGTAAGGTCGCTGTAGACCTCGCGCTTGAAGTCGGTCTCAAACATATATCCTGAGCCGATGCCGATGCCCAATGCAAGGCAACGCTCTTTTGCGCGTCCTGTGGCATCCTGAAACACTGCGAAGCTCGAGTTGATGCCTCGTCCCTGCACGAAGAGGCGGCGCAACGATGTGCCGGAGCCTTTGGGCGCAACCATGATTACGTCGACATCGGCGGGAGGCACAATGCCGGTGCGCTCTTTGTAGGTGATGGCGAAGCCATGCGAGAAATAGAGGACCTTGCCTGCTGTGAGGTGTTTCTTCAGGCGTGGCCACACTTCAATCTGTGCGGCGTCCGACAGAAGGTATTCGATGATTGTAGCACGCTCGGCGGCCTCCTCGATGTCGAAGAGAGTCTCGCCCGGAATCCATCCGTCGGCAACAGCCTTGTCCCATGTCTTTGACTCCTTGCGCTGTCCAACGATTACGTTGAAGCCGTTGTCGCGGAGGTTCAGACCCTGACCTGGACCCTGGATGCCATAGCCGATTACGGCGATTGTCTCGTTTTTCAATACTTCTTTTGCCTTTTCCAAAGGAAATTCCTCGCGGGTAACCACTGTTTCTTCTACTCCGCCAAAATTAATCTTTGCCATAATACTTATATGTTAAAAATGATTATAAATTTGAGTTGTTATCTATTGTCAAACACGATTCTCGTGCGGCACAACGGTTCGCTGTCGTGGCTGATTTCCAATGTACAGTCGTCTGACCGGTCGTCGACGCTTATCTGCACCGTCTGTTCGGGAAGCCCTTCGTTCATATAAGCTATCTCAAACCGCTTCACAACGTGCTCGTTGTGGAAATCTGCCGTCCATTGGTCGAGCAGCAGGCGGATGTAGCGCAGGCTGTTGACGTGCTGGTTGAAGTCGATGTCGGAATATTGGAATGTGTATTCCGAAGTCCTTGCCGCGTCGACACTGCGTATGCGTGTGTGCTTGGCAATGGGGCACTCCTTTTCGCAGAGGTTGTTGCGTATATAGTCGAGCGATGAAATGTCGCAGCTTTGTCGTGTCGTCAGGTCGATCACCACCCAGACGGTGCGTGCATGGCCGATTACGTTGCCGTCGGTGTCGGTCACCTCGATGTTGCGTTCGGAGAAGTGCCGATTGTAGTCTTCCACCCATGTCGACAGGGTGTAGGTCTCGTTGACTTTCGGCCAGCGTTTCATCTCTATCGCCACTCTCGACAGCACCCATGCCTGATTGTCGAGAATAAGGCGGGCATAGCCCACGCCCCACGAATTGGCGTGTTCGGTGGCTACGTCGATGATGCGTTCGGTCATTAGCCACACCGGCATCTCTTTCTCACAGTTGCATTCGCCGGGAGTGAGAAGCCATGATTTTGAATAAATTTTACTGTCAGTTGTCATATATCGTTGTCTTATGTCTTTTCTGTTGCTCGTCGAGGTAGCGGTTAAGGGGCTCGTCGTTGATTTTTGTCACAGCCACACGGCCGCTTCTTGCAAATTGCAGTATGCCATATTTTTTGAGTTCGTTGAACAGCGCCTCGGTCTCGTTGTAGTGACCGGCCTTTTCGATTACGGTAAACTCCTTGTCGATTTCAAGAATGCGTGCGTTGTGGGCGCGGATTATTGTCTCAAGGTCGCGCTCGGCGACAAGTTTGTCGGTCGGCACTTTGTAGAGGGCAATCTCTTGGTAGACAAGGTCTGCGTCGGTGTAGACAAATGCCTTCAGCACATCGATGCGCTTTTCAATCTGCATCACGATTTTCTGCGCCATGTCGGTGTCGCAGTTGGCGGTGATGGTGAATTTATGTATGCCAGGAATCGACGACGGCGACACCGACAGACTTTCAATGTTCACGCTGCGGCGCGTGAAGATAATCGAAATCTGGTTGAGCAGACCGACGCGGTTTTCGGTAAAAACGGTGAATGTGTATAACTGTTCCATATCTTTCTGTCGTCGTTAAATGTAATGCTCCGTTGCGTTGAGCATAATGTTGTCTACGTTGCTGCCTGCCGGGGTCATCGGAAACACCATATTGTAGGGCTGGATGCACACGTTGAGCAGGTAGGCTTCGTCGGAGTCGAGCATGCGCTTGATTGCCTGTCCGAGGTCTTTGCGCTCCACAACGTCCTCGCCTTTGATGCCGTAAGCCTTGCAGAGTGCCACGAAGTCGGGATTGACCATCGGTGTCTCGCTGTAGTGCTTGTGGAAGAACAGTTCCTGCCATTGCCGCACCATCCCGAGGAAGTTGTTGTTGAGCAGTATGATTTTGACAGGAACTTTATACTCAAAAATTGTGCCGAGTTCCTGTATTGTCATCTGCAGACCTCCGTCGCCCACAAAAAGGCACACCTGACGGCCGGGTTGCCCGATTTTCGCACCGATGGCAGCCGGAAGTCCGAATCCCATGGTGCCGAGTCCGCCCGACGTGACAATGCTGTCGGGACGAGAGAATTTGAAATATCGGGCGGAGAGCATTTGGTTCTGTCCCACATCGGTGACAAGAATGGCGTCGTTGTTGGTGGCCTCCGACACTCTTCGCGCCACTTCTCCCATGTTCATCATTCCTTCGGAAGGCTCGGTCTCGGGCTTGATCACTTTCTCATATTCCACGGCTTCCGGACGGTTGAACGTGGAGAGCCATTCCTTATGCTCGTTTTTGCGGAGCATCGGGATGAGTTTGCCGAGCACCGTTTTCGCATCGCCGAGCACAGGCACTGTGGCGCGTATGTTTTTGTTGAATTCCGACGGGTCGATGTCGATATGCACAATCTTTGCCTGTGGGGCATATTTCGACGTGTCGCCCGTGACGCGGTCGTCAAACCGCATGCCTATGGCTATCAGCACATCGCACTTGTTGGTGTTGACATTCGGACCGATGTTCCCGTGCATGCCGGCCATGCCTTTGTAGAGTGGATGGCTTGACGGTATCGAAGACAGTCCGAGCAATGTGCAGACAACGGGGATGTCGGCTTTCTCAGCCATTTCTGCCAATTCTTTTTCCGCACCGGAAATCATAACGCCATGTCCGGCTATGATCATCGGACGCTCGGCGTTGTTTATGAGTTCGGCAGCCTGTGCCACAGCTTCATCGCTGATGTCGGGGTAGGGTATGTAACTGCGGATGAAGTTGCATTTCTCATAATGCCATTCCATTGTGTGCACCTGTGCGTCTTTGGTGATATCGAGCACCACTGGACCCGGACGCCCGGTCGACGCGATGTGGAAGGCGCGTGCTATGGCTTCGGGAATGTCCTCGGCACGGCGCACCTGGCAGCTCCATTTTGTCACAGGCTGGGTGATGCCAATCACGTCGGTTTCCTGGAAGGCGTCGGTGCCCAGACCGCTGTTGCCTACCTGTCCGGTGATTACGACAAGCGGAGTGCTGTCGATGAGGGCGTCGGTGATGCCTGTGATTATGTTGGTTGCGCCGGGACCGGATGTGACCATCGCCACACCGGTGCGTCCCGTGACGCGTGCATAGCCTTGCGCTGCGTGGATGGCTGCCTGCTCGTGGCGCACAAGAATGTGGCGCAGCTCTTTCTTATAGCCGTAAAGCACGTCGTAGACGGGGATGATGGCGCCTCCGGGATAGCCGAACACTGTGTCGACACCCTCGCTCAAGAAGGATTTTATGATGGCTTCCGCTCCAGATATTTTGTTTCCGTTCATATTATGCTTTTTTGTTGTAGATTGCCCAATAGGTTGTCATGTCAGTCAATGATTCTAACGCCGCCTTTGTCGGCGCTCGACACCATAGCGGCGTATGCCCGCAGTGCTTTCGACACTTCGCGCTGGCGCTTCGTCGGGGTGAATGCCGCTTTGCCGCGCGACTCCTCTTCCTTGCGTCGCTCTGCCAGCTGGCTGGCGGAGAGCAGCACGTTGATGGTGCGGCGGGGAATGTCGATTTCTATGGCGTCGCCGTCGCGCACCAGCCCGATTGCGCCTCCTGCCGCCGCTTCAGGCGAGATGTGGCCTATCGACAGCCCCGAAGTGCCGCCGGAGAAGCGTCCGTCGGTGATGAGGGCGCACTCTTTGCCGAGGTGGCGCGACTTGATGTATGACGTGGGGTAGAGCATCTCCTGCATCCCCGGACCGCCCTTGGGCCCTTCGTAGGTTATCACCACCACATCGCCCGCCGCTACATCGCCGGCAAGGATACCGTCGACTGCCTCTTCCTGCGACTGAAACACTTTGGCTTTGCCTTTGAAGTGGAAGATGCTCTCATCGACGCCTGCGGTTTTCACCACGCAGCCGTCGGAGGCTATGTTGCCGGTAAGCACGGCAAGTCCGCCGTCTTTCACGTAGGCGTGGGCGAAATCTCGGATACATCCGTTGGCGCGGTCGTCGTCGAGCGGGGAATAGGTGGAGCTTTGGCTGCCGAGGGCGGTGGTTCGCTTGCCGCACGGCGCGCTCTTCCACAACGCTTCGGCATCTGCGCCGAATGCCTTTCCTCCGATTGCGTATTTCTCTATTTCCTCGCCGAGTGTAAGTCCGTCAACGCGTCGGCACGATGTGTTGACAAGGCCGTTGTCGGCAAGAATGCCCATGATTGAAGGGATGCCGCCTGCCCGGTTTACGTCCTCGATGTGGTATTTAGAGTTGGGTGCCACTTTGCAAAGCACCGGTGTTTTCCTCGACAGAACGTCGATGTCGTTCATCGTGAAATCAACGCCGGCCTCGTTGGCAACGGCAAGCAGGTGGAGCACGGTGTTGGTGCTGCCGCCCATGGCTATGTCGAGCGTCATGGCGTTGAGCATCGCCTGGCGTGTGGCTATTGAGCGTGGAAGCACGCTGGCATCGTCGTCAAAGTAGTAGGCCCGGCAGTTTTCCACTATCTGTGCCGCCGCCCGCCTGAACAGCTCCTTGCGGTTGGTGTGGGTGGCGAGGATTGTGCCGTTGCCTGGCAGCGCGAGTCCGATGGCCTCGTTGAGGCAGTTCATCGAGTTGGCTGTAAACATGCCGGAGCACGATCCGCATGTGGGACATCCGAATTGCTCAAGGTGGGTGACCGTCGCGTCGTCGACCGTGGTGTCGGCGGAGTCGATCATCACGTCAATCAGGTCGAGCGGACGGTTGCCGAGGTGGCCTGCCTCCATCGGACCTCCCGACACGAATATCGCAGGGATGTTCAACCGCATGGCTGCCATGAGCATTCCCGGAGTTATCTTGTCGCAGTTGCTGATACACACCATTGCGTCGGCTTTGTGGGCATTGACCATATATTCAACGCTGTCGGCTATCAAGTCGCGCGACGGCAGGGAGTAGAGCATACCGTCATGCCCCATGGCGATGCCGTCGTCGATGGCTATCGTGTTGAACTCGGCTGCGAAACATCCAAGTTTCTCAATCTCTTGTTTTACAAACTGTCCGATTTCGTGCAGGTGCGTGTGCCCGGGCACAAACTGGGTGAACGAGTTGACAACGGCAATCACGGGCTTGCCTATCTGCTCCTCCTTCATTCCGTTGGCTCTCCACAAAGCCCTTGCTCCCGCCATGCGGCGTCCCTGTGTGCACTGCGCACTTCTCAATGGTTTGCTCATAATCTTTATATAAAAAAATCGACCTTTCTTTATGTTGAGGAAAGGTCGCTGTAAGTTGGTTTTATAAAAACAACAACGCGTCGGCTACCGCTCTTCATTTGCTTTGCAAATAATGACGACTGAAGATAGGCAAATTAGTCCGACCGCTGATATGTTGTTCTTATATATCATAATTCTTTCTTTGTTTTCGATTGCAAATGTATTGAGAATATCTGAAATAACCAAATATTTTTTACTAAAAAGGCATATTTTGTGATATTTTGATAGGAAAATCACGGAAAATGCTGTAAAATTACACAGATTTTGCTTAAGTGTGTAATAAATTTGCTCAAAAATTATGTTGTAGAGCAACAAAAGTGGATGAAAAGGGAATGAATATGGAAAAAAAGCAGTAATTTTGCAACTTGAAAATAGTAAACCAAAAAAAAGATAGATGGATTGGATAGTATCGTTGTTTACGGAAAGCTCGATTGCCCATGATGTGGTGGTCTATTCGCTGGTGATAGCGTTGGGCGTGCTGCTGGGTAAGATTAAGTTCTTCGGGATTTCCTTGGGTGTCACATTCGTTCTGTTTGTAGGCATCGTGATGTCGCATTTCGGCTTCTCAATAGCCAATGCGACACTGCTCAATTTCATCCGTGATTTCGGATTGATATTGTTTGTGTTCTCAATCGGTATGCAGGTGGGTCCAGGTTTCTTCTCCTCGTTCAAGAAAGGCGGAGTTCAGATGAATATGCTTGCGGTGATGGTGGTGCTGCTCAACGTGGTAGTGGCATTGGTGATTTACTACACTTGCGACGTGAAAATCGCGCAGATCGTGGGCATCCTTTCCGGTGCGGTGACCAACACTCCAGGTCTTGGTGCGGCGCAGCAGGCGCTCGGCACGCTCGACCCCGCAACGGCAGGCACGGCAGAAGACCTCTCGATGGGTTATGCCGCCGCTTATCCGCTGGGTGTTGTAGGCATCATCCTGTCAATGATTCTGCTGAAGGCGGTGTTCCGCGTGAAGATTGAGAAAGAGCAGAAAGAAATTGAGGACGAGAACGAAGACAGCACTTTGAAACCTTATGTCGTGACATTCCAAGTTGAGAACCATCGTATAGAGGGAAAAACCATTGGTGAGCTGCACATGGTTATCGACCACGACTTCGTTGTGTCGCGAATGAAGGTGAAAGAAACTGGCGAAGTGATTATTCCTACATCGAAAACAGTGGTGTCAAAGGGCGACCTTCTGCTCACTGTATGCTCAATACAAGACGAGTCGGCATTCCAGATGGTAATCGGTCCGGTAGTCGACATGGAATGGGAGGCAGAGTCGCAGAGCAATGTGGTTTCGCGACGCATACTCGTGACAAAAAGCCACTACAACGGACGCACGCTCGGCTCGCTCCGTCTGCACAACGGCTACAACCTCAACGCAACGCGCGTAAACCGTGCCGGTCTCGACCTCCTTGCCAATCCCAACTTGAAACTGCAGGTGGGCGACCGCATCACCGTGGTGGGCGACCCGAGCCACATCGAGCGTCTTGCCACACGCCTTGGCAACTCGATGAAACGCCTGCACGAACCGAATATGGTGACAATGTTTATCGGCATATTTATCGGTATCATTGTTGGTTCAATTCCTTTCGCCATCCCGGGAATGTCGGCGTCGATGAAGCTCGGTCTTGCCGGAGGTCCGCTGGTGGTGGCTATCCTGTTGAGCCGTTTCGGATATAAATTCAAACTCGTCACCTACACCTCGACAAGCGCGAGCCTCATGCTGCGCGAAGTGGGCATCTGCCTATTCCTTGCGTCAGTGGGATTGGGCGCAGGTGAGAAATTCGCCGAGACGGTGTTTAACGCTCAAGGCCTGATGTGGGTGTTCTGGGGATTCCTTATAACGGTGATTCCGCAGATTATTATGAGCTTCATTGCCCGCGCCAAGTTCAAGTTCAACTACCTGTCGATTCTTGGTATAATGTCGGGAAGCTATACCGATCCTCCTGCATTGGCATACTCCAACAAGGTGGCAAACAACGACGCGCCTGCCGTGGCATACTCTACGGTCTATCCGTTGTCGATGTTCATGCGTGTCATCACGGCGCAGCTTGTTGTGCTGATATTCGGCTAAAACATAATAATTTATATAGTGAAAGCGTGCCCTGGGCTGAGTCCTGGGGCACGCTTTCACGTTTCTCAAATGTCTTTTAGAATCCCCCAACGGATAAAAGAAGATTTCTATACAGCGGCAGTGCCGCATTTTGGGTATATGGGGGCAATTATGAACATTTTTATACTTTTTTGCGGAGGTCGATACGCGAATATTCTTTGACCACATCGTTGATTTTTCCATTGCCGTTGCATTCGGGGCAGGCGTCCTGGTCGTATTTTATGGAGTGGAGAGCTTTTCGTATGAACGTTATTTCGTAGTCATGGTTGCGGATGCATGTCTCAAATCTGCTGCGCATCTCTGGCTTGACGTCCTCGATAACGAATGTGTCATTGCCTATTTTTATTTTGAATTGTCCGGGGAGCACGTTGTATGCGCCATGCATTCCTCCGGGATTGTAAGACATTGCTGTGGCGTCATATCGCCAGACGAGTCCCGTAGCCCCGCAGTGCTTGCACGGCTTGGAGCCGACTACGCGGGTGCGGGCTGCATATTTGAAGAATTCGGTCTCGCCGCAATGAGGGCATCGGTCGGCATTTACACTCATTTTTCCGCCGCATGTGGGGCAAATTACAAGATATCCCATAGTTAATCTCTGAATAGGTCCATAAGGGCGCTGGTTTCTTCCCAAACGCATTCGTCGGGGCAAAACGTGAAGCGGCCGATGGCTTGTTTTACAATCTGTGTGAGTTCGGCTTTCTGACCGGCTGTGAGTCCGTCGCTTTGATAGGCGGCGTAGCGTGCCACGTCTTCAACGATTTCGGCAGACTGTTGATAAGCCTTGTCGTTGAAAGCTTTTTCCGCTGTGAGGAGAAGGCTTTTTGCGTCTTGGAAGCTGTTGATCATTCAATATCGTTTTTTTTTGTAACTGTTGGTTGGCAACTCGCCGTGCTGGAATAATTCTCTTGTCTCTGCGTTGCGTAACGCTGACAGGAAAATTAAACTACAGGCATAACAAAGATGCGAATAAATTTTGAAAAACTCTCCTTCTGGAGATGAATTTTTGAATTCAACAGTAAAGGTTGTGTCGTGGAAAATTATATATCATATGTGTATTAAATGAATATTACAGAAATAAAATATAGTTATGATGAGAAATATATTTGCGTTTTATTTGCATATCTGAACAATGGTGGTCAATTTTGCTATTGAATTTAAAAATATATTTATGGAGAAGTCGTTAAAAAGACAAAGATTTGAAAAAGTTGCATCAAATCGTGTTCAAAAAATCCTGGATTTCTTGAACTTACTACAAAATTGTTCTAACCGAAACAATTATGAGTACACCGAAGATGATGTTGAGCACATGTTTTCTGAAATTCAGAAAGCACTAAAAGATGCTCGAAATGCTTATAGTAATGAATTATCAAAGACAACAAAAGTTGGTTTTTCTTTTAATAAATAATTATGGACATGGGGAACTATGAGTTGAATTGTAAATGGAATTTTCCTGACATGCCATATAATGGAAGTTTGGTTGGTCCAAATGAGCCGATGTCAGAAAATTTCAAAAAAACTCCGTATGCATCTATTGTTAGAGAAGCAATACAAAATTCTCTTGACGAAAGATTAGATAAAACAAAACCTCTTGAAATGGTATTTTCTATCAAATGTCTTAATCTTGATAAATTCCATAATTTCAGTGAGATTTTCCAACATCTTGTTGGTTGTAAAAGCTTTTCAGATAAAGCTTCTGAAACATATTCTCCTATGGTGGACTATCTAAAAAGTGTTTTAGATAGTGACAATAAACAATTGTATTATATTCAGGTGTCTGATTATAATGCAAATGGTATGCCTTTTAATAAGAATAATCCATACGATACAAAAAGTCCTTTCGTGGCTTTTGTGCGTTCTGCGGGATTGTCCACAAAGAATAGTGCTAATGCTGGAGGCTCTTTCGGTTTCGGAAAAGCGGCCTACTTCTACCTTTCTCCGATAAGAACAATACTCGTGTCAACTTTAACAAAAGATAATCAATATTTCTTTGAGGGTGTGTCTTCTTTATGTTCTCATGAATATAATGGTGTCAAGAAGATGCATATTGGTTATTACGACTCAAACAATGGCTTCCCAATAACTGACTTTAATGCAATTCCTCGTAGATTTCGCAGGATAGACAAATATGGCAATCCAATTGGTCCTGGTACCGATATTTTTATTATGGGTTTGCGATACGATTATTCAATGCCTGTAGAGCAAGCTGTTCAGAATATATATGCTGAAATGACATTGGCTGTATTGAGGAACTTTTGGATGGCAATTTTTGAGGGCATGTTATCTGTGACAATCGGAGAAAACATTATTAATCGGGAAAACATCTTGTCGGTAATGAACAAGTATTTTTCAGAAAGTCCTGATGATAGCTCAAAAAGAATAAATGAATATAATCCACTTCCATACTTACAAATGGTTATCAATGCTGAGCAAGCGGAAAAGAATTACAAAAAATATATTTTGGAAGCAGGAAGTGTTGACCCTGATAGTAGATGTGTTTTATATCTTCATAAGAAAAAAACAGCGAATGACCGCATATTATATATGCGTTCTCCAAGAATGCTTGTTGAACATAAAACTAAAAGAACCCACAGAGGCTACTACGGCTTGTTTGTTTGTACAGGTGGATTTTGGGATACATTGTTACGCTCAATAGAAAACCCCGCTCATAATGAATGGGATAAAGATAATTATGACGGCGATAAGAATACTGCAAAGCAAATATCAAAATACCTGGAACAGATATTCATTTTTGTGAGAGAAAAAGTCGATGAACTTTTTGCATCTTCAAACTCGTCAGAAGATACGATAAAAGATTTGGAGCAATATCTATATATTCCAACAGACGTCGACGAGAATGACGAAGATTTTGTACAAGAATCTGTTTCAAGTAATCCAACGGGGGAATTTAAGGAAGACGGTACTTCGATGACTTCAGACAGCGGAATGGTTCAAGAGCCCAAATATCCCGCTGAGAAGCAGCAAATAGGCGTTGTTTTGCAACAAAAGGTAAATACTGCAAAATCTAACAATTTAGGAGAATTGCTTGGTGGTAACGGAGGGTCGCATGGCGGGGCTGGTCGTGGTATGGGCACTCGATACATCAACCGGCGTGAGGTGATTTCTGATGAACCTGATGCCATCCAGCATACAACCCTATCAAAAGTTCCTGTTAGATACCGCTCTTTTGCACAAGTTATTGATGGAAAGATTGTGCACAAATTGGTTATTCACTCTGATTATGACATTGATAATGGTCGTATTGATTTAAGTGTTGGAACAGAGGATAGCACAGAACAAATTTTTATAAAAGAAGCTAATCCGGGTATTGCAAGAGATAATACCGTAACTGGGTTAAAAATATTGTCTAACCGACCGAACATCGTGGATATTCGCTTTGGAGACAACATGAAACACTCCATAATTCTTGAAGCTTATGAAATTAAATGACATATCATTCCCATACCCTGTACTACGTTATGGAAGTGACGATATCGTGCCGGAACTCGCAGATGACTGCATAGCCATCTCCGTAACAAAGGAAATATCTGATTATATTTTCGAAATATCGCTGAAAATAAATAATCATGATATTGAAGACTTGATTCTTCAAGATAAGGCTATTTACACTTGCGAGGTCGATTGCATCAAAACTGTTTGGAGAGAGGCTTTTCCTTCAAAATCTCCAAATTTTTCTATTAGAATTCCGAGAAAAGATTTGGCAGGGAACATAACATTCAATGCTTATGTTTCTGTGAAAGAGCCTATACATAATTATCACAATAGTGGTTTTAATAGCGACTACGGCGATTCATCTTTTGATATGGAGTCGGGAGATATTCTTGTGGGCTTCCCTGAAGTGAAACACCACATTGATATTAAATATGATAAACTCCAAGCCGCAGGTTCTTTTATGATAATTCACGAAGATCGTAAAAATTCTGTCGTAAATTTTGCTTTTGACCATGACAAGATTGATATAAACATTCCAACCCCTATGTTTGTACAATACCAGAATGGCTTAAAAACTAACTTCGCAGAAATGATGCACGCTTCACTTGCATTCAATGCACTGACTTGTGCGCTATATGAATTACCAAAAATCTATTCTGATTCTAATGGCTCATTGCTATGGATACAAGCAATTGTTCATAGACTTCAAACAGAAGAACAATTTGAGGGGATGCTTGATGCTCAGACAATGGAGATTTCTGATGTTCCGGCTGTGGCAAACCTTCTATTAAAAGACCCTTATAAAAGGCTCTTTGATTATTTAACAGAACAAATAGCAAACGATATCGAAGACGACAATGGATAAACTACAAAGAACATTTAGTGATTCTTACGTTACTAACCTTAAAAATGATGTCAAGACAGGAGTCAGCATTGAAAAGTATTCAGCCGATGAGTTTGATATTGATACCACCAAACTCAAATATGTGGCAAATGTCTATACTCCGACAGATTTGTTAGAAAATATGATGGCTTCTCAAAATGATTTTGAGGCGGCCGTTATATTGTATGAGGCTTATAAAGATATTCCTTTGGTACTTGCTTCAAACGAAGCGTTTTGGACTTATCTATGCCATACCGAACTATTTGAATATTGTAAGAAAAGGTATCCTGTAGACGATGCCCAAAATAAGACTTCTCATATATTAGACCACTGGTTCTTTGGCAATGGGTACAATCGTAATACACTTGCCCAATTGTGGTGGGGCGTGCAAGAAACCTTTGATGAGAAATGTATAGACAACCCCTACCACCTTACTGAAATATTCTTCAGAAATTATTCGTTCCGTGTCATCTGGTTCACTAAAATGCTTCGTACCAAACAAGGCTTACTTGGTATTCTTGATTTCTTGAAAGAGAATCAAGATGTAATGGCTACTGCTTTTGAGCATCGAGGCTTTTTCATTGCAAAATACTTTAATAGATTGGGGGGCACAAAACAGATTTCGTTTCTTCCTCGAGAATTCTTCAAAAAGGAATTGGAATCGATTAAAGAAACAATTTTATCTATTACTTCTCGAAAGGATGTATCAAATCTCGATGCTTCGCAAATTATCAAGCAATCTCAAATAGACCACACCAAATATTGCATAAATGGAAGTGAGCCATTGTCTAAAGGGAAACTGGCAGTAAGAATAGTTAAAGAATACATCGCTAAATACCCTTCGCTTACATTTGGTGAAATTAAACAAATATTTCCAGATGAACTAATTCCATCGGCATATCGAAGTAAAGGTCTTATTGTTTCTGTTGAAGATCTGGGCAATAGCACATTGGCTCCAATATATCGCAATAAGCGGTATTATTTTAACCTATAAAATCCCTTAAATTGGCGTAATATTATGGCATCGGGGCGATTTTTTTCGC